>Ga0315296_10000008_pt1 | contig 232967 bp, 194 predicted proteins | sample YL17G14_18_MG_FD_203921 | JGI IMG/M metagenome (GOLD analysis project Ga0315296, IMG submission 203921) | Sediment microbial communities from Yellowstone Lake, YNP, Wyoming, USA - YL17G14_18 | ecosystem: Environmental > Aquatic > Freshwater > Lake > Sediment | place: USA: Wyoming | collected...
GGACGCTGTTGTCATAGAATAACGGCAACGCTTGATTACCTCCGTGAACAATAGTTTCCTCGGTATAAGAAGGAGTGCTTTCGTTGCCCACGGCTGCGCCGGTCCCGTTGCCGGGATAGGCCGGCTCGTTACCGTGCGCGGCATAGCCAAGCCCATCTTTCCACACCCACCATATCTCGTTGCTGCCAACGTCATAGTCCTCAAAATCATCCACGATAAGGAAGTTAGCTGTCGTAAAGCTCCAGACAGGGCCAATCCACGGACTATCGGGATTGACGTTATTGACCTCATCAATCCGCCAATAGTAGGTGGCATCCCACAGGAGTTTTCCGGGGTCATAACTCTCAGAACCAAGGGCCTTAGTGCCTTTATATTCTGGCGAACTGGTATTGGCATTGCGCACGACCGCTTTATCTGTGCCGAAATATACCTGATGTGAAGCAGCATAGTCTCCCGGCGACCAGGTAAGAATCGGTGTCTGCTTTACATCCACAGCGCCATTAGACGGGTTAAGGCTCACGACGGCACCCTGAGTGGTAAAGCTCCACACATCGCCTTTATACGTGGCGACGGCATCAAACTCATCGACCCGCCAGTAGTAAGTCTTAGCCAATTTAAGCGGGCCGCGAGGAGTATAGGTTGTAACTCCCTGCGGAAGCCCCCCGGCGGCGTTGTTGACATTGTCAAAATTGTCGCCAAAATAGACGGTGTGCAATTTTGCACCGAAACCTCCCGTCCAGCTAAGCTTCACATCCAGGGCTACAAGCTCGGCACCATCAGCCGGGTTGGGATTGTATGCAGTCTTGGGAGGAATACTAAAGCTCCAGACAGGGCCTTTCCACGGACTGTTCGGCTCGGCATCATTGACCTCGTCGATTCGCCAGTAATATGTCGTGCCCGGAACAAGACCCTCCGGATAAGGAAATCCTGGAAAACCGGCAACCAAAAACGTAGCGGCCTGGTTGCCCTGGAAGGTGCTCTCAGCGCCGGCGTTGACATCATCGAAATTATCACTGAAGTACACATCGTGCGAGACGGCAAAACCTCCCGGCTTCCAGGAGATGCTCACCCAAGTATCGGTATGCGTAGCACCATCAACCGGCTCCGGGCCCCAGGCATACGGCCATATCTGGCCTTTCATCGCGCCCAGAACTTCGGCCTCCGACAGAATGTGGTCGTAAACGCGGATATCATCCATCAGGCCGTGGTAAAATCGCTGGTTGTTGGTCCACGCACCGAAGTTCAAAGGACCGAAATACGAAGGAACACTTCCTCCCTGGCCTTCACTTTCAAGCACGCCGTTAATATAGATCTGTGCAGCATTGCTACTCCCATCATTACTAACTGTATATACACAATGGTACCATTCGTTTTCCTGCAAAACAGTAGTTGAACTTATATTCGGGCCGCTGTTTGTATCCACATTCCAAAGACTGGTGTTGGCCCTTAAATGAACGTGAGGGGTACCAGCGCTCCAGGCATCGGTGTGCATTACCGCGTAGTAATCGGTAGTATATGGTATGTCTCGAGGTTTGAGCCACATGGATAACGACCAGGTTCCTTCCACAATCCGGTCATCTATGTCAATGTATGTGGACGAGCCATCAAAGTCCAGGGCAAGGCCTATCTGTCCTTGCACCCATTTTGCCGTACCACCGATGGTGCCATCGTGGCCATTGCCGGATATATCCACTGCGGTCGTGCCGGAACCCTCATCAAGGGGCCAGTGCATCACCAGACCAGCAGAGGCATTGCCTGCTACACTCAGCACCATAACGAACAAGACAAGATAAATCAATTTCTTAGACATAATAGTCCTCCTTCACCCCATCTCGTCTTCGACGGGCGGGGTTCAAAAAATTAAAATGATTATGAATTATGCTTTGGCCACACACCAAAACACCTGTTGTCTTCGACAAGCATCTTTGAGAACTGCCGAATTTCGATTGCAAATTGACGATTTGATAAAGAGAAATGAAAATCGCAACTTGAAAATCGAAGTTTTTTTAAGACCTGATACTACCTCCTTCCTTTTTCGTAAAAAATTATAGAAATTTTGTCTGCCGAAAGGCAAAATCCATAAAAACCACCTCTTACGGCATAGACCTTTCCATATATATTTATAACAAATTAGTTACTGCTCCGTCAATAAAAAAAACGAGTTTGCATGTTTTTTAAAAGCCTCAAATCCAAGTTTTCTCCCAGGAAAGCTACCAGTGGTTTAATTTGTATTACCCCTTATTGTTGTTTTTCAAAGGCTCGCTTAGCTGTTTGTAGATATCGAGCCATTTTTTGATTTCCTGTGCAAACTTTTTGTCTCCAGCGGCACGAGCAAGGTCGAGCGCCTTCTGGGCAGAGAGAGCGGCCTGGCGGAATTGACGCGCCTGGCCATAGTTCATTGCCAGCAGATAATGCAGCGTCGGCGAGATGTCAACACTCGGCTTTAGTCGCACAGCTTTGAAGTAGTGCCTGAGGGCCTGGTCGAGCTCTCTCTGGTCAACCAGAACCAGGGCCAGGCTGTAGTGAGCTTCGGCATTGTTTGGGTCAAGGCGTACCGCCTCAAACAAATGAGTTGCAGCCTCTTTGAGCATACCTTTCGCGAGCAGGATGGAGCCTATGTTGCCATGGGCTTCGGCGTGGTCCGGTTTCAGCCGTAAAACCGCCAAGAAATGCCCGATTGCCTCATCGAGCTTTCCCTGGCGCACCATGGCCTGACCGAGGTTGTAGAGCGCATCAGCATTTTTGGGGTCGATGTCTATGGCTTCAACAAGATGGTCCACAGATTCTTTGAGCATCCCTTTGCGCTCGAGGACGTATGCTAATGTACAGTGGGCTTCTGCATTCTTCGGGTTCAGCTCCAAGGCCTTTCTGCATTGCCGCTCTGCGCCGGCAAAATCATCGGCTTTGAGGAATTCGTCTGCAGCTCTCAGATAAGAGATATCATCAATAAATTGTTCGCGGATTCTTTTAATCGCGGTGGGTTTGATATTAACAAACTCCGGTATGTTGGCGGCCCGGTCGGGAGCAGTAAATTGCGACAACAGAACCGCCGGGGTGCTGCGTCCCTCTTCGTCGATGTGGGTGAGAAAAAGCTGCGTGTAGTCCGAATTTGCTTTTGAAGAGAACACCAGCCATTTGCCGTTTGGAGACCAGCTATGCCAGGAGTTCATCCTGTTTGTGTTGCACCGCAGTCTTCCGGCCCGGCCTCCCTCAGCAGGAATGATATAGAGCTCGCTGTCGGGCTGAAGGAGCATATAACTTTTGGCTTTGCAGAAGACAATCCATTTGCCGTCGGGTGAGTATTTCGCGAAGAAGTTGCTCATGCCGTTGTTGGAGGCCCCCTCAATCGGCTCGGGATTTCCGCCTTTTCCGTCATTAAATGGAATCCTGTATAAGTCGAACAAAAATGGCTTTCCATCCTCAAGGAATTCCTTGCATTGTTCCGGGCTCAGAAGCACCGTGCGCGGGCCGCTAATGTTCTTGAGCTCGTATGCTTCGGTTCTGGCAAAAACGATGTATTTGCCATCGGGGCTCCAGGCCGGGTTGCTCTGGACATACCGGGGGTCATCCGCCCCGGGTAATGACTGGAAGGTCCGCATTTGCCTGTTATAAATGACCAGAATGCCCTTGATGGGAAAAAAGAGCTGCGAGAAGGCCGGGTCCGGTTTCGGCACAAAAACAGACTCATCCTTGACTGTGCTGAGGACAAAGCTGCCGTCCGGAGAGACCTGCGAGAGCAGGCCGAAGGTCTGCCGGCCATCATCCTTCCTGTAGTCGCTCCAGGTTATAATGTCACTGGTGGCAAGCAGCATTTGTTCTGCGACTTGTGTGATAACATACGAACCTTTATTGTTGGCATAATCCACGTCCATCGCGAGGACATCACCATCTGCAGAAAACGAGTGACAGTTCCCACAGACCGGTAATTTCTCCAGGACAATCGGAGGCTGCTGCTGCGAAGAGATGGCGCCAAAACGCCACCGGATTTGCGAGGGGTCCTTGACGGCATCAATAAAAGGCAGGTTCACCTCACGGTAAAACAATGGCGCTCCGACCGGGTCTTTGGATGTTTTGATTGAGATTTTGCCTGCCGAGAGGATTTTCCCCCGGCTCCAGCGATTGATGCCCAGGATGGTGACCAGCGCCTCCTTTTCCAGAGACTGCTTTTTCATCCGTTCCCATTGGTTCGGGTCAGGTGTCCACTGAGTTTCCCGTACGAGGAAATTCATACGTTCATCATTATCCTGGAACTCGATGGTGATGAGCCAGGTGTCAGAAGTTGAATTAGCATCTTCCCAATGAAATACAGGGGGCACAATTTCCGGGGGGAAAAGCGTTTCGTTAAGCGGGTAGCGAATCGTAAAGCTGTTGTATTGGGCATCGTGCTTATAAAGCGCCAATATATCATCTATCCGAGGTCCGGGCAGATAGAGAGCGATTAGTATGACCAGGACAACAGCCACTATGCTAATGCCCATAATAAGATATATTGAAGACTTGCGCATCTATATTTATCACTATTCACTATCCATCTTTGGTCTCTATCCTTCAATTCATTTTAGTCGTAAATTCTTCGTAACGCAAGCGATTGCCACGGTTCTTCGGACCTCGCAATGAAACTTTGCAAGGGTTTTCTACAGAGCGTTAGACGTTTGAAATGTGGAAACGCTAACCTTGTGGAAGCCCGCCGACGAGATACGAAATACTAAATGCGACATACAAAAATAATGGAGACGAAGGGAATCGAACAACCTGCCCTTACGACCTCAAAAACGCAGATTTTGCAAAAGCTGAGCGCAAAATCAGGCGCACTTCATGACGATTTTTTCCAAAAATACCCAGACTTTCGGGACATCATAGAGCGTTCTAACTTGGCGATAAAATTCAAAAAAGACCTGGTCGATGTGTTGAAACAAGGGGGCGAAAAATGAAGCCAATGTTAGCAAAGCAATATGATGGCAGTAATCCTGCCGGCTGCTGGATGAGTGAGAAGTTGGACGGCGTGCGGGCATTATGGGACGGCTCACATCTAATGTCCCGTAATGACAATGAATTTGCGGCACCGGATTGGTTTATAAAAGGATTGCCAAACGATGTTATTCTGGATGGCGAACTTTGGGAAGGCAGGGGATTGTTTCAGCAGACGGTCGGAAAGGTGCGGACGAAGTATAATGCCGATTGGACTGGGATAACATTTATGGTCTTTGATGTCGTCAAGGCCGGAACATTCGAGGAGCGTATGCAATCTTTGGGCACATTCAATTTACCGCCGCATGTCAAGATATTGCAACAGATAAAATGTAAGGGCTGGAATCATCTTGACGAATTCGAGAGACGAATATTAGCCCTTGATGGTGAAGGCGTAATGCTTCGCAAATCTGGCAGTTTGTATGAACACAAACGCTCCTCGTCTTTGATGAAGGTCAAGCGTTTTCAAAGCCAGGAGGTCATTGTCGCAGGATATGAAACAGGCAAAGGCCGCAATCAGGGAATTGTCGGTGCGCTACTGTGCCAATTCCGCTCTAAGATAATTCGAGTCGGCACGGGCTTGAGTGATGATTTACGTCAAATTCCACCGGGAATAGGAAGCAGAATTACGATAAGTTTTTTTGAGCTGACAAAAAATGGTCTGCCTCGATTCCCGGCTTATATAGCTTGTAGAGATTACGAATAAGCGTCCCACACGCCTGCTGTTGAATCTAACGGCTGATTAGCACATAGAAACACACACAAAGGGCTATTTGCGCCACAGCGGCCTTTGGCGCTGCTCTGGGGAAATTCTATGGCAGCAATGCCCCAAACTACCTTTCGACCATTCTACGGGCGTAGAGTGCCTCTGGGAGCGACTCTGTGAGATTCTGTAGGATAGCTTAACTGCGTCCGAGAGAACTGCAAAAGACCAAACCAAAAACACCGCGAGATGTAAAATATGCGAAATCTTATTTGAATATATAATGGGTCCTCCCCTGAGCCGGGGCTTAACGGGTAAATGCGTTGCAAAAAGGGCGTCCTTTGACTTTTTTTATTTTGCATTATACTTACATTCGATTTGACAGGCCTCCGGGACCCTTGTGAATGGCAGCCGAAATCCTCTAAAAAACACTTGACGCTGGGCGGTTTGCAGGTAAACTTAGTATAAATTTCAGTCTCTTTTGGGCATTGGTCGCTCCAGTGCCCAGGCTTGAATGAGAGGTGGCGGATTTCAGGAGCTCATCCTACACCTTTCAACGTCACCTCTCATTTGAGCCAACAATTTGAAAGGTGTGAATATGAAAACCAAATCGAAAGCCCAGCAGGGACCCACCCAGACACAGGGCAAAGAATTACGCGTAAATATTCATCCGCTTGCGGAGATAACAAGTGCCGAATCTTTCAGCGATACAAGAGCAAGAGTTGCTGAGGAAATGCGGTCGCTGTCCGTTATTTTTGAGTCCACGACATATTGCGATGAGCTGTTAATTGAGCGGGTTGGAAGGCTCAATATGAGGTTGGGTGAGTTATATTTTAATGCAACACGCAACGATGTAAGCATAATAGAAAAAGGTTATTTCAGGTCGAGCAAGAAAAAAACTCTGACAGATGATGAATTAAAAATCTCAACCACTCTTAGTCAAGCAATGTCCATACTGGGTGATATTGTCCGAAACCGGCGACCATCTAAAACCTCAGCAAGCTATCTACGAAATTTATCTGATTCGCTCGATGAAAAACAAGAGCCGATAGAGACCAGCGGCGGCAAGGCGGAGAATACACAAAACATCGAGGGCGAATGGTCAAAACCAACGACGAAAAGCACAATGAAAAATGCGCTTCGTATAGACGGAGATAAAGTTTTCAATACGTTTGCAAAACAGCATAGTATTCGACAAGCAGGCAACCGGCAATTGTGGCAAATTCGACTTGACACAATGGACAATACCACGAGAAAAAAACTCGAAAAACTCTAAAAACTGACGCCGACTGGTCGCTACTGACGCCAACTCTTACAATACTCCATTTACTCATTCCACATACCAGTTATTTTATCTGGCATGGAAAATTTATTAAAACCACGCGAAGTTGATTTGATACTGCGATACCCTGCCGGTCGAACATTACGTCTTGCGAAAAAAAGACTAATCCGCTCCATAATTTTGCCTGATGGAGAAGTTCGTATTCCTGAATCAACCGTCCAAAATTTAATCGGTGCAAATCAACAGCAGAACCCATCACTAGGCGGAGGGCAACCTGATGAAATTTTATAAATTGCCTGCCGAGATTGCTTCGCGCCGCGACCTGCCGGCAGGAGCCAAGATTATTATGGCCGTCATAGTTGACCGTATCGGCGAGAATAGTTTTTGCTGGCCAGGTTGTCGAACACTTGCGGAGGATACGGGGCTAAGTGTGCCAGCGGTTCTCGACTCTATTCAGCGTTTAGAAGATAAAGGAATTTTGCAGGTCAAGCGACAGGGAAGCGGCAAGGCAAACCGCTATTATATCAACCTACAAAGCGCTCAGGAAAGTTTAGCGCCCAAGAATCCTAAGCGCTCAAGAAAGTTTAACAGCGGCGCTCAGGAAAGTTTAGCGCAAGCGCTTAAGAAAGTTGCGCATAACCAGAGAGATACATTGAACCAGACTGTGGAGAGCACGTCTTTTGCCTTTGTGCTAAAGAACAAAAAATTGTGGTATTTACCAAAGGAGAAGCTGGACGAGTACACCAAGACTTTTTCAAACTTGGACGTAGAGACAGAATTTCGCAAGGCGGTGCAATGGCTAATCGACAACCCGTGTAGGCGAAAAAAGGCTGAGGGCATGACTCGTTTTCTTGGTGGTTGGCTTGGACGAGTCAAACCAAAGCCAGAGCCGAAGCGTGGAGACCCGGACTGGCTGCCTACGGAAGAAGAAGCAGAGGAAATTTTTAGAGAGGATGGAATTGTAAAATGAGGAACATCGAGTTGGACAATATCAGACGCGACAGAGCCGCACTTGTTGCGGAGCTCGAGCAGGCAGGCGCAAAATTTCGCGGGAGCTCATGCCTCTGTCCTTTTCACGATGACCACCAACCAAGTGGGGGAATTTACGAAAAGGATGGAGTGTGGAAATATAAATGCCTTGCGTGCGGGGCTGGCGGAGACATCTTCGATGTGAAAGCTCTGGCTAATGGGACTTCGGCGGCGGACGAGATTAAGAAACTATCGGGGCCGAAAACACAGAAAACTAAGACAAGGCCGGCACTGACTTTCGCAAACCTTGACGCCGTCCGCGAATACCTGCGGAAAGCAGTCGGTGAAATTGAGGGCGAGCATATCTTTCCAAGCGATTCAGGCGATATGGTACAGATAGTTTTCCGTCTGCTTGCAAACGGGCAAAAGACTTTTAGGCCGGTGCATCTTGCCGATAATGGATATGTCCTGGGCGCGCCACCAAAGCCGTGGCCTTTGTATAATTTGCCGAATGTCACTGGGGCCGATACCGTCATCGTGGTCGAAGGCGAAAAGTGTGCGGACGCTTTAATGCGATATGGTTTTGTTGCAACAACTTCGGCAAGCGGTGCAAAGTGTGCAGGTAATACCGATTGGACGCCGCTGGCCGGCAAGGCCGTGACATTATGGCCGGATTGCGATATTGAAGGTCGCAAGTATATGCTCGACGTCGAGCAGATTTTAGAGTCCTTGCAGTCATCGCCGAGAGTATCGATTCTCGACCCGCAAACTCTTGATTTATCTGAAAAAGAAGATGTCGCTGATTTTGTAGAACAACTCAAGGTCTTGAACAAGACCGATGTTGAGATAGCCAGCTCTATTGCCGAAGGCTTGAAAAAGGGGAAACTGCGGAGCATTGTGGGCGAGGTTCAGCAAAGAGTAGCGGATATAAAAGCCGGTCGTTATTCCTGCGTGGAATGGCCGTGGGATTCCGTGAGCAGATTTACGCGGGCGCTTCTGCCAAGCACAGTAACGCTACTTGTCGGCAACCCGGGCGCCAGCAAAAGTTTTATGGCTTTGCAGGCCTTCGCGTATTGGCAGGAACAGGGCTTGCGGACATCGTTATATGAAATAGAGGAGGACAAGGTTTTTCACTTAACACGGGTACTTGCGCAGAAATCCGGGCAGGCTGATGTCACCGACCCACAATGGGTTAAGGATAACGTGGAGCTCGCAGAGCGAATCGTTTCAGAACACAGGGGATTTCTCGACAGTTTCGGTCGTGTGCTGTATGCAAGCCCCGATGTGCAGCCGACTCTTACGGAATTGGCCCAATGGATAGAGCAGCAGGCCAAAACCGGCTGCCGGATAATAGGCATTGACCCTATCACGAGCGCCGAACGGGGCGGTGAGCCGTGGGTTGTCGATGGTAAATTTTTACAGGCAATTAAACGAACTGCTACGGATTATCGCTGTTCAATTATCCTGGTGACGCACCCGATTAAGGCTATCAGTTTTCCTGACTTGTCGCAAGTTGCGGGTTCTGCTGCATACCAGAGATTTTCACAAAATATCCTTTGGCTTGAGAGCCACGAGGAAAAGCATTCGAAAGTCAAAACTGCTGTCGGGACGACTTATATGACCCACAACAGGACTTTGCATATTCTGAAGGCCCGCAATGGTAAAGGGATGGGGCTGAAACTGGCATTTCAATTCGACTCCGATAGTTTGACGCTGCACGAGCTGGGTTTGATTTTGAAGGAACGGAAGGGCGAGTGACATGGACAAAAAATTTCAAAAGTTGAAAAGAAAAATCGAGGCCAAAAGCGGGCCGATGTCACCGACTGATGAAATAGAGGTGAAGGGGCTATTTTATTTTGCCAAGGGAGTCCAGCTTAAAAATCAGTTAGAGCCAGGCCGTAGGTCGCGCGTGTTCGGTGCGATTAAGGATTATTATCAAGCAAAAAAGGAAAAACGAAAAACAAAAAAGTAATTTAGGAGAAAACGAAAATGGAAAACTTAGCAAAAAGTAATGAGAACGACCTCCGCGAAAAGGTTTTCGACTTAGAATCGGCAAACCGAATGTCGAAGGTGGACGAGGTTCTGCTTAGGGCTGAGTTTGAGTCAAACCCGAAGTTGCGGGACGAGTTCGGCTCTTTCAAGGCTTTCGCTGCATACCGAAAGCACATGACTACGATTGCACAGCGACAAAGCGACAAGGATTTTAGCGCTGAGAGGCGCGCTCGGGCGCAGGCAAGGAAACCCGGCCGGACAGGGGAAGACCAGGCAGGAGAATCGGCTGGCGTCAATAATAGCTCAAAGGAAACAAAATCCGGCTCAGAAGAGAAAGCTGCATTGCAACGGTTCATAGATGAGAACGGAACCCCCTGTGAACCCTAAGAGAGAACTGGTTCGTTGTCACCAAGTAAGAGTCAAGAAAAATTTAGGAAGGTAAAAATTATGGTTGAAAAAAAACAACCTGCTGAACCTGGGCCGGGAGAATTAGCGGAATTGAGCGCGCAGTTGCGCCGGGATATTGCCTTGGTTGGGGCTGAGTTCACAAAAATTCAGGAGCAAATTGAGCTGGCGAAAAATGAAAAGGTTCGAGCGAAACAAAAACATAACACTGCTTTTGATGAAGGCGACGCGGAAGCGATGACTGATTGCCTGAAAAGAATCCGTGAAGCGAACGAACGAATTAAAAATTTGCAACAATCGCTTGAGAAATTTCCCGGTGAAGTTGAGATATTTTACGCACGGCACAAGACCCTTTTGAAACTTTTCCGCGGTCAGGAGCATTTGCAAAAAGTTGCCTGGGAGCAAGCCGAGAAAAACTTTAAAACTGCCGAAGCCGAGACAACGCGATGCCATCAAATCTTGACAGATATAAACCAGCTGAATAACTTGACCCAAAAACGTGAAAGTTTTAATCCGGTGCTCACGAAATCTTTGTGATTTTTTCTATCGTTAGGTTCAGGCGTGGATGGAGAATTTGGTCTCCTTAAGCTCTGTCTTATGCCTGAATCGTATCTTGGCAAACTCCGGCCTGATATTGTCAGAGCCGGGCCGGAGTTTTTTATAGGCTGGACGGATAGATGATTGATAACGCTCAAAATAATACGTTGGTGATAGAGCCGATATTTGAGGGCACGGACAGTTTGATGAAACCGAAACGTCAGATTGAGAAGCTTTTATTGACGCCCAAGGAAACGGCAAAGGCACTAAGTATTTGCCAGAAAACAGTTTATAATCTTACGAAAATGGGCGAGATTCCGGTCGTCCGGTGCGGTCCTCACGGTCGGTTGGTGCGTTATTGCGTTGCGGACCTGAAGGCTTGGATAGAGGGTAAGAAAATTTTTGAACATTCTTAAAAAAAGTGTTGACTTTCTGTCTTACGTTTAGTATTCTGATGATATGAAGGCAAAAAAGACAAAAAAAATGGGACGTCCAATATTGCCGAAAGATAAACTCAGAGGCGAGAAGATTAGTTTTCGTGCGATACCCGCCTTGCGTGCGGCTATTGAAAAGCAAGCGAAGCGGGAAAGAAAAACTTTGAGCGCGTATATAGTCGGCGTGTTGCAGAGCATGACGGAAAGGAGCGAATAAATGGCAAGCATAACAAGAGACCCAAACGGATATAAGCGAATTTTATTTATGGCAGGGGAAAATCGCAGGACGATTCGGCTGGGCAAATGCAGCATTAAGCAGGCCGAATCCTTCAAGCTCAAGCTGGAGAATTTGATTGCCGCGAGGCTTACCGGGAGCATGGATAGTGAAACGGCGCAATGGATTGCCGAGTTGCCCGATGATGCTTATGCTAAGCTGGCTGGAGCCGGACTGGTGACGCCACGCGCGGCAACCATAAATATTACACTGAAGGCGTTTCTGGATAGTTACTTGGAAAGCCGAGCCGACCTTAAGCCGAACAGCCTCATTGTCTATGGGCATACGCGGCGCACGCTCATAGAATTTTTCGGTTGCGATAAGCCCCTGCGTCAGATTAACTTAGCAGATGCCGAGGCATGGAGGGTTTATCTGAAGAAACAGGACCTAAGCGAAGCGACAGTCAACAAGCGATGCGGTAACGCCAAAGTCTTTTTCAATGTAGCAATGAAGCGGAAGTTAATCGCGTCCAACCCGTTCAGCGAGCTTGACTCAAGGTCGATTGCGAATAAGTCACGTCAATATTTTCTTGAGCGCAAGGACAGCGACAAGATTTTGGACGCTTGCCCTTCGGCGCAATGGAGATTGATTTTTGCCCTGTGCCGATATGGCGGCCTTCGATGCCCCAGTGAGATTCTGGCGCTGCAGTGGTCTGATGTCAACTGGGAGCAAAACAGGATGCTTATTCACAGCCCAAAAACCGAAAGGTATGAAAGCAGGGAATCTCGCCTCATTCCGATTTTCCCGGAAATCCTGCCTTATCTTGAGCAGGTATTTGAACAGGCCGAGCCGGGCAAAGAGCCGGTGATAACTCGGTATCGACAAACCAACGTCAACTTACGGACACAACTTATGAGGATTCTCAAGCAAGCAGGTCTTAAGCCTTGGCCGCGATTATTCCAAAACCTTCGGGCGAGCCGGGAAACAGAGCTCGCTTCCGAATACCCGCTGCATATAGCGACGGCCTGGATTGGCAACACGGCCCGAATCGCAGAGCGCCATTATCTGCAAATCCCAGACATATATTTTGAGCGGGCAGCCCGATTGCCAGATGAAACTAAAAAAGCGGCGCAAAATGCGGCGCAGTATCCCGCTGCAAACAGCGGCAAACAGCGGCAAGAGGAGGTGGAGGAAACCTTGGAAACCGCATTTTTGCCCCTTAAAACCGTGATATGCGGCTCTTTGCATAATGCAGGGATGGAGACGAAGGGAATCGAACCCTCATTTCCGCGATGCGACCGCGGCGTGCTCCCGTTACACTACGTCCCCGGCGTCAATTGATTATTGAATATTTTTTATTGATTAACCTAATTGCCATTTCTCATAGCAAACTATCTTTTCTATCGGCTCGCGGCTGGGCTTTTTCGGGCTGTCAGCCGGATAACCAACCGTCATCAGCTCAATTATTGCTATATCGTCAGGAATGCCCAATATTGTTCTGACTTTTTCCGTTTCGAACGAGCCAATCCAGCAGGTCGCCAATCCCAACTCCGTTGCCTGCAAGGCAACATGCTCAAGTGCGATAGCTATGTCAATAGGTCCAATCGCCTGGCCGCATCGCATGACATGATCGCTGCTGCTGCAGGCAGCTATTATAATGCCAGCTTTTTCGAAAACCTGCGGCCTGTTCGTGGTCCGGGCAACCTGACGTTTGGTATCTTTATCGGTAACAACTACAAAACGCCAATCCTGCTCATTCATGGCCGAAGGCGCCAGCCGAGCCGCCTCAAAAAGGCTGTCGAGCTTTTCCTGCTCTATGGGTCTTTCCTGGTACGACCGGCAGGAATATCTTTTACGTATAGCTTCGAGCACTGTCATAAGAACACCTCAAAATTTTATCGCCATCGTGGCTGGACATATAAAATATCTACAGAATAAACAATCATCTGCCGAGAATATAAAATATAAACAATCTTGACGCAAGAGATAAAGATTTGTACTTTTATAATGAAATTCAGGGCGATTAGCTCAGTTGGCTAGAGCGCCTGCTTTACACGCAGGAGGTCACAGGTTCAAGTCCTGTATCGCCCATTTATAACCCCATATCTGACAAGGGGTTTTTTGATGAAGTGGTTCAACAACCAGCCGATGAGCCTATTGTCGAAGGAGATTTACTATGAAGCCAAGACAAAAAAACTGTTTAGGTCTATGTGTTATTTTGTTTTTATTGGTGAGCTGCACGGTGGAAGTTTTTTCAGCAAGTGACAAACCCATACCTGAGACTTTGCTGCTGAAGGACTTTCGGCCGGAGTCCATCTACAAAGTCCCTCAGACAACAGTTAAGAAAGCCAGATATCCTGCGATTGATATGCACGGCCACCCCTACGTGAATACTCCGGAGCAGCTTGCCGAATGGGTACGAATCATGGACGAAACGGGAATTGACAAATCAATCATATTGACGATGTCAACAGGCAAAGAGTTTGATGATATCTATGCCAGATATGCAAAGTACCCTGAACGCTTCGAGGTCTGGTGTGGATTTGATTATACAGGATATGATAAGCCGGGCTTCGGGCCTGCGGCAGTTAAGGAATTGGAACGATGCTACAAGCTTGGCGCCCGCGGTGTCGGTGAATTAGGGGACAAAGGCAAAGGTCTATTTTACAGCAAGCCTACGAAGGCCTGGGGGATGCATCTGGACGACCCCCGTATGGACCCGCTGTTAGAGAAATGCGCGGAATTAAAAATGCCGGTGAATATCCATGTGGCCGACCCGTACTGGATGTATCTGCCTATGGATGAAAAAAACGATGGTCTGATGAATGCCTATGAATGGAGGTTGGATAATCAGCCGGGCATTGTAGGCCATCAGGGGATGGTGGAAATTTTAGAGAGGGCGGTGAAACGGCACCCCAGGACGATTTTCGTTGCCTGCCACTTCGCCAATTGCTCTTATGACCTGAGCCGCCTTGGAAATTTGTTCGACAAGTATCCGAATTTGTATGCTGATATATCGGCGCGGTACGCCGAGACGGCCGCCATTCCCAGATTTGTCGGGCAGTTCTATGAGAAGTACAAGGACCGGCTTGTCTATGCAACCGACATGAGATACGATAGAGAGATGTACCGGCTTACGTTCCGGATTCTTGAATCTTCAGATGAGCACTTCTATGCGTGGGAACATTTCAGCTACCATTGGCCCTTGTACGGGCTGGGACTGAGTGACGGGGTTCTCAGGAAAGTATATCGGGACAATGCACTGAAGATTCTTGGTAATCAGACTTTCTCTTCAGAGGTTTCCGGACAATAGGTGGCCGAATCAATACAGTTAGATTGCCATAAGAAAATAAAAAGATTCAGAGAATTTCTTAAATTCCGGCTTGACATCAATAATTTTCATCTGTTATACTACAAATCAATAAACTAAGAGGAAACACCCTGTCAGTTCAATTCGTTTCGTCCGGTAAGGCAGTTGAAACGCAAGGCGTTTGTTCTGTAGGCCCAAAATTGGGCAGAGGAGGTCGAAACATTATGACGGCGAAAAATTCAAAAATGTTGCGGACAATCCCTTTGTTAATCACAATCTGTCTTTTCATCTTTCCTGCACAGGCCAAATACGGCGGCGGCACGGGAGAGCCTAACGACCCGTACCAGATCGCAACGGCAGAGGACCTGATGCTGCTTGGCGATAGTCCCGAAGATTACGACAAGCACTTCATCCTGACCGCCGACATCGACCTGGAACCCCAACCTCCCCGGCCGCAAGGTCTTCGACAAGGCCATCATCGCCCCGGATAACGATGTAGTCGAAGACTACTTCCAGGGAACTGCTTTCACCGGCGTCTTCGACGGCAACGGCCATACAATCTCACATCTGACGATTGTGGGTAAGGACTATCTGGACCTGTTTGGCCGATTGGCCTCCGGGGCCGAGGTCAAGAACCTGTGGCTGGTGGATGTCAACATAACCGGTTCAGGCAGCTATGTCGGCGGGCTCGTGGGGGAAAACTCCTACTCAGGTACTGTGACCACGTCTTTTTGGGACATCGAGACCTCGGGCCAGACCACAAGTGCAGGCGGCACAGGCAAGACCACGGCCGAGATGCAGGACATCCGGACCTATCAGGATGCGGGGTGGGATTTTGTCGGTGAGATTGTGAATGGTACCCACGATTTCTGGCTGATGCCGGAAGCGGGCGGCTATCCGGTACTGTCGATATTCCATGGATATACCCCACCTCAATTGGAGGGTCTGGGAACGCGGGATGAACCCTACTTGATATCTGACGCAATGGAACTGGGGGCGATGATCCACTACAGTCACTCTGCCCACTATCGACTGGCCTCTTCGATTGATCTTTCAGGCATCCATTGGGGCATGGCGGTCATCCCCTCGTTTTCCGGCACGTTCGATGGCAATAATCTAACGATCTCGCATCTGACGCTCACGGGTGCGAGCTATGTTGGGCTGTTTGGCCAACTGGGGTCCGGCGCAGAGGTCAAAGACCTGGGCCTCGTGGATGTCAACATATCCGGTTCAGGCAACTATGTCGGCGGGCTGGTGAGAAAGAACTACGGTGCTGTGACCGAGTGCTACAGCACCGGTGCGGTCAGTGGCACTGGATGGAGTGTCGGAGGGCTGGTGGGAGCGAATCAAGGGAATGTGACCCAGTGCTACAGCACCGGTACGGTGAGTGATAATGGTACCGCATGGTGGTCGTATGTCGGCGGGCTCGTGGGGGAGAACACCGAACGGGGCTTTATCTCGGACTGCTACAGCACCGGTGCGGTCAGCGGTGGTTCATCTGTCGGCGGGCTGGTGGGCAACAACTGGGGTACTGTGACCCAGTGCTACAGCACCGGTGCGGTCAGCGGCAGCGCAAACTATGTCGGCGGGCTGGTGGGGAATAACGGCAAAAGGGACTGGTACAGCGAGGCTGGCACTGTGACCCGATGTTACAGCACCGGTACGGTCAGCGGCACCGACTATGTCGGCGGGCTGGTGGGGCAGAACTATGATGGTGCTGTGACCGGTTGCTACAGCACCGGTGTGGTCACGGGCAACTCGCGGGTCGGCGGGCTGGTGGGCTACCACTGGGGCGGGACTGTGACGCAGTGCTACAGCACCGGTGCTGTTAGTGGCAGCAGCAATGTCGGCGGGCTGGTGGGGTATAACTGGAGCACTGTCTCCAACTGCTACAGCACCGGTGCGGTCAGTGGCAAGTCGGTTGTCGGCGGGCTGGTGGGCGAGAACGACGAATCCGGCTTTATCTCGGACTGCTATAGCACGGGTGCGGTCAGTGCCAGCGAAGCTGTCGGTGGCTTGGTGGGGTCAAACGGAGGCACTGTGTCCTGCTGCTACAGCACAGGGCCGGTCACTGGCAGTGGGGAGTACATCGGCGGCTTGGTGGGTTGCCCATGGGTCTGGGGAGGCGCCGGCTGGCCGGGACACGAAATTCGCGGCAACGTGAGCAACTGCTTCTGGGACATCCAGACCTCAGGCCGGACCACGAGTAACGGCGGCACAGGCAAGACGACAGCCGAGATGCAGACGGCCAAGACGTTTCTGGAAGCCGGATGGGACTTCATAGATGAGACGGCCAACGGCACGGAGGACATCTGGTGGATTCTCGAAGGCCGAGACTATCCCCGACTCTGGTGGGAGTTAGTAGATTAGTGAATTAGAGAATTAGAGATTAGGTTATCAGGTGAACAGGAAATCAGGTGGCAGGCTATCAGGACAGCAGGGTATCAGGTGCAAGAGCAGAAGACGGAAAACAGAGGTCGGAAGACAGAATTAGAGAATTAGTGGATTAGAGGATTAGAGAATTAGAGATTAGTCCTTCGACTCCGCTCAGGATGAAGAAGGATGAGATTGCCGCGGCCACCTACTTTCTTGCCTGCACCTGTCGGTTACGCAGGCACGGGTGCGAAAGCAAGACGGGGGCCTGCTAAGAAAATAGACTTTTTTCGGGTCGTTAAGATTGAGACTGCCGCGCCTCCCTTCGGTCGGCTCGCAGCGACAACGGGACAGTATTTCGTTTCTGATGCCTGCCGCTTTGAGGCTGAGGCGCTCGCAATGCGGATACGCACGCTTCCGACAGGCGTGACAATTACTCAAATCATACGTGATAGAGCAAATAGGCTGCGATATTATTTTTTTAATGCGCTAAGGCAATCCGGACAGAACAGCTCGCCGGAGTCCATTTTAACCAACTGCTCCTGGGGAGAATCTTTCCTGCCGCAAATGTCACAGCTTCCATTGTTTCCTGAAACAGCCTGAATTTCGATTGGAGCCGTTTGAGTATTGGAAGCAGCCCCTGTTTTTAGCTCGGTTTCAAAGCCGACCTTTTTTCCTGATTCGGCTCTGCGCCTTGCTTTAATCTCGGCTTTTAACTTTTGCTCCGCCTCGGCTCTTGCCTGTGCTTCAGCTTTTCTCTGCTCTCTGGCTCTGGCTATAATCTTGAGATAACCTTTTCTTTCAGCTTTAGCCTTCGCTTTGGCTGCGGCCTTCTCTTCGGCCCTGGCTATTTTCTCAGCCCTGGCACTCGTTACTTCTTTCAACTCGGCTTCCAAAGCGGCTCTTTTTTGAGCTTCGGCTTCGGTCTCAGCTTCGGCCCTGAGTCTTGCTTCAACCTCGGCCTGTAACTTTTCCTCGAGCTCGGCTCTTGCCTTAGTCTCCACTTCAAGTCTATTTTCCGCCTCGAGTCTTGCCTGAGTCTGGTCTTCCAAATGCCTTTCTGTCTCGGCTACTTTCTGGGCATAAGACCTGACTTTCTCTTCAGCCTCAGCTCTGGCCTTTCTTTCATCTCTTGCTCTGGCTTCAGATTCAGCCCTGGCTTCAGATTCAGCCCGGGCCCTGGCCTGTAACTCCCCACAGATTCTTGCTTTTTCTTCCAGCTCCTTTTTCGCTTCTTGCTCAGCTTTGGCTCTGGCCTTGGCTTCTGAAGCGGCTCTTTCGTCCGCTTCAGCTTTGGCCTTTGCGTAAGCTTCCTCCTTAGCCTGGGCTCTCGCCCTTTCCTGTGCCTCGTCTGCTGCTTTCTCCCAAGCTCTGCGTCCAGCTTCAATTTCGGCTGTCAACTTTTTCTCGAGAGCGGCTCTTGCTTGAGCCTCCAATTGAAGTTTCCTTTCCAGCTCTACTCTTGCCTGAGTCTGGGCTTCAAGCTGCCTCTCGGTCTGGGCTATTGTCTGGGCATAAGACCTGACTTTGTCTTCTGCCTCAGACCTGGCCTGTATTTCAATTGTTGCTTTAGCCTCAGCCTGGGCCCTGGCCTTTTCTTCAGCCTGTGCCCTGGCCTGCAGCTCTCCACAAACCCAGGCCTTTTCTTCCAGCTCCTTTTTCGCTTGTTGCTCGGCTTTGGCTCTGGCTTCTGATTCTAATCTTGCTGTCTCCTGGGCTTCGGCTTTGGCCTTTTCCTGGGCCTGGGCTACGGCCTGGGCTTTCGCCCTTTCTTGAGCTTCGGCTGCAGCTTTTTCCTCCGCCTTTTGTCTTGCTTCCATTTCGGCTTTTAATTTCCCCTCTGCCCGGGTCCTCGCCTGAATCTGAGCTTGAATGTCTCTTTCTTTCTCAGCTATTGTCTCAGCGTAAGACCTTGCTTTTTCCTCCGCTTTAGAACGGGCTTGTCTCTCATCATTAGCTCTTGCTTCGGCTTCGGCTCTTGCCTTTGCTTGGGCTTCGGCTGTAGCCTGTAACCCCCCACAGAGCTTTGCCTTGTTTTCGAGCTCGGTTCTTGCTTCTCGCTCAATCCTGGCTCTATCCTGGGCCTGGGTTTTTGCTCTATCTTCGGCTTCCGCTTTGGCCTTTGCTTGGGCTTCGGCTGTAGCCTGGGCTTTTGCCCTTTCTTGAGCTTCTGCCGCCGCAATAGCCTCTGCTCTTTGTCTTGCTTGCGTTTCGTCTTTTAACTTTTGCTCTGCCTCGTCCCTGGCCTGGGCTTCTGCCTTCCACTGCTCTTCGGCTTTGTCTTTAGCCTTGAGATGCCCCTGACTTTCAGCTTTTTCCTTCGCTTTGGCTGCTGCCTTTTCCTCAGCCTTTGCAATTCTCCTGGCTCTTGTATTAGTTACCGCCTTCAACTGTTCTTTTAACTCTGCTTTTTGCTTAGCCTCGAGATCTGCCCGCTCTTCGGCCCTGCGTCTTGCTTGAGCCTCAGCTTTTAACTTTTCCTCCGTCTCGGCTCTTGCCTGAGCCTGGGCTTTGGCTGCAGCCTGGGCTTCCGCCCTTTCTTGTGTTTCGGCTGCTGTCTTCTCCTGTGCCCTTTGTCTTGCATCAATTTCGGCTTTTAGCTTTTCTTCTGTCTCGGTTAGTGCCTCGCTTAAAGAGCCGGCTTTGCGCTCTGCTTCATTTCTGGACCTTGCTTCGATTTCTGCTTTTTCCTCGGCCTTTGCTGCAGCCGCCATGTAGGCCTTGACATTCTCTTCAGCCTTCAATTTCGCTTCTCTTTCAGCCCCGGCAGCTTCCTCCGCTTTCGCCCTGGCTTTTGTTTCTGCCCTCAATCTTTGTTCCACTTCGGCCAATGCGTCAACATAGGCTCTTCTTTCAGCTTTTGCTTTGGCCTCGGTTTCAGCTTTCTCTTTAGCTTCGGCCCTGATTCCTGCTTTGGCTTCAGCCTTGGCCTTTCTTTTCGTTTCTGCTTTTGCTCTTTTTTCTTCCCTGGCTTTTGCCTTGGCTTTACGCTTATTAAAACAAGGAATTAACATATGGTGAGGCCAATGTTTTTCTCCGCATATATGACATGTCGGCACGAATTTTTCATCTTGGGACCCATTCATCTTTTCCGTCATTTTCAAACCTCCTTGCTCATTCTGCTTAACACTGTCACCAGCACCCACGGTCGGACTATCAAGACGACTGAACAAACTTTTCGGCCTGGTGTATTTAAGTAGCCAACTCGTTCCTGTTGCGGAAAACAAAAACCGATAATGCCACCCCTGCAAAAACAGGTGTCCAAAGCGAAAAATCTGGATTCCCGCTTCCGCGGGAATGACAAATACTTTTTCCGTAACAGATACTAATTAATAGCCCTGCTCCGACCAGCTATCCCGCACCAATTGAGCTTTGGCTCATGCCTAATTGGTGAGGGACACACAGCGAAAAGCTTAATACAGAATCGGCAGATTGCCAAGTGAAAAAACTTATATTTGTTAATCCTTGTGGTGAAAAGACTTACATACAGCTCTATTTTGCTTTACGCGCAGGAGATTACAAGGTTCAAGCCTTGTATTGCGTATATGTGTATGTCGTCAGCAAAAATGAGACAAATGCAGCTTTGTATTAGAGAGAGCGATTTCAAGCAGTTTCCTACCACCCAGGAAACTGCCTGAAACCCCCCTCTAACCAAAGGCATCAACCTTCGCCACTCTGCCGACTGGAAACAATATTGAACCAAAAGACCTTACAGCCAAAGGCCGAGCGAGAGAAATATTAATTGATTTATCGAAAAAAGAACGCTAACCTAAGGTTACACAAACAGTCTCTTTTTGAAACGAAGGGCAGCAACCGACCGGAACTGAGAGTTTTCAGTAAAGGAACAATATCGGGAAAAACTGGTTTGATTTCTGCATACCGGAAATGATAAGGGAAGAAGTAAGAAATGTTTTCCATAAATCGGTGTCTGTAAAAGGGGATGTGGCTGAACGTTATGAAAATCCGATCATGATTAGAGGCGGTGAGGAAAGGATTATCGCATGGCAAAACACTATAGTCAGGGATAAAACGGGCCAAATCATTGGCACTCTCAGCTCAGGAGAAGACATCACCGAGCGTAAACGAACAGAGGCAGAGCTGATTAGCTCAGAGAAGCTGGCCTCTATCAGTTTTGAAAATTTGAGCATTTGAATTTTGAATTTGTTTCCACCGCAAGGTGTCCTGCGTAGGATTTCGATATTCGGATTTAGTAACATTTTGTTTCGTGCTTCGATACACCTGTTAGTCCTAAGGACTCCGCTGTAAGGCGTCCTGTGGACTTACGGAGAATCGTTTGCCTGCAGCGGATTCAAATTTCGAGCTTATAATACTGAAATCTTCGCCTGAAGGCGAGGGATTTGCTCCCATTCCCCGAGTGGGACATTAACGAATACTGGAACAAGTGAACCGTGATTATTATACTATTGACACAATAAGACAACACACAAAACAAGGAAATAAATATGATTAGTGAATATATATGTATAAGACGCGGTTTTTTGAGGGCCGCCGGCATTGGCTTTGCAGCGTTATCACTGCCGGGCATTTCGGCTTTCGCAAAGAAACGAAACAAGCCCCCGCTTGTTGCCGGCGGGGGCAAGCCCAACATCCTGTTCATCTTTGCCGACGACCAGTGCTTTGAAACGCTGCGCTCAATGGGCTGCGATGAAATACAAACGCCAAACCTTGACAGGCTTGTTAGAAACGGCGTTACTTTTACGCATGCATACAATATGGGTGCCTGGCAGGGAGCGGTATGTATAGCCAGCCGAACGATGCTCAATACGGGTCGTTTCCTGTGGATAGCAAGAGAGCTTGAGCCGAAGCTGAAGGAAGAGACCAAAGCCGGCAGGTTCTGGTCGCAGTATATGAAGCAGGCCGGCTATGAAACTTACATGAGCGGCAAATGGCACGTTGAAGGCATTAAGCCGGAGGATATATTCGATTACGTCAAAGACGTTCGGCCGGGGATGCCTAATCAAACTCCGCTGGGATACAACCGACCTATAAAAGGAGTTCCGGACATTTGGAAGCCGTGGGATACGAAAAACGACGGATACTGGAAAGGCGGCAAACACTGGAGCGAAGCTCTCAAAGATAACGCAGTGGAGTTTCTCGAAAAAGCTTCAAAGAGCGAAAAGCCATTCTTTATGTATCTGGCTTTCAACGCCCCGCATGACCCCAGACAATCTCCGAGGGAATACGTTGACAAGTATCCGTTGGATAAAGTGAAAGTACCTGCCAATTTCCTGCCCGAATACCCGTACAAAGACTCAATCGGCCTCGGCAAGAAGCAGAGGGATGAAAGCCTCGCCCCCTTTCCCCGGAGCGGATACGCCATCAAAGTGAACCGTCAGGAATACTACGCGATAATCACCCACATGGACACTCAGGTCGGGCTCATTCTGGATGCCCTGGAAAAAACCGGCAAAGCCGACAACACTTATATCTTTTTTACGGCCGACAATGGACTGGCGGCAGGTCATCACGGTCTGATGGGAAAACAAAATATGTACGACCACAGTGTCAGGGTTCCGCTGATAGTCAACGGCCCCGGTATCACGAAAAACAAAAAGATAACTGCACCAGTCTATCTCCAGGACATCATGCCGTCATCGCTGGAGCTTGCAGGCGTTAAGAAACCGGAACACATACAGTTCAAGAGTCTGATGCCGCTGATTAACGGCAAAATCAACAGCAGTTACGACGCCGTCTATGGCGGTTATATCGACCTGCAGAGAATGGTCAGCACCGGCGGTTACAAAATGATTTACTATCCGAAAATCGGTAAGACCCTTCTCTACAATCTCAAAGCCGACCCTCTGGAAATGAACAACCTTGCGGACGACCCCGCCTATACCGGCCTGATAAGGAAACTAAGGAGACGGCTTAAAGAGCTGCAAAAAGAAACAGGCGACACACTTGATATCGATAATCTCCCCTACCTCGGTTCTTCAGCAGGGGGTTGAGGGTAGTCCTTTAACTGTTGGTCAGTACGCCTGTAAGAAGTCCGCCCGCGGCGGACATCCGTATCCATAACGGCAGTTTGGAAAAGCGAGCTAAAACTAAAAGCTTTTAACAAAATGAATGCTTGCTCTTATTGTTATGCTGAGCCCTTCGCTGCGCTCAAGGGTAAACTCCGCGAAGCATCCGGCATTGGAAAAGGATTAGAGATTCTTCGCTTCACTACGTTCTCCGTAAGGAGTCCTTCGGACCGCTCAGAATGACAAAGTGTGACGGCGTGTATTAATAAAGAAAAAAGAAAAAATCTTGAAATTTCCTGTACTTGAGCTTATATGGAAGACTTACGGTTCGAGAATTGCATCGAAAAACGTTTTGAACACATACTTGAAAGGACTAAGTGATGGGCGGTTTTGGGGCATTAGATTGGGTGGCGGTTGCAGGTTATTTCGGCTTGATGCTGGTGATTGTCTGGTGGGTGTTTTTACAGAAACAAAGGACATCCACGGATTACTTTCTTGCCAGCAGAAATATGCCGTGGTTTGTTGTTGGGGCTTCAATCTTTTCAACAAATATCGGCTCTGAACATATTGTCGGATTGGCGGGCCAAGGCTCAACAAGCGGTATGGGTATGGCGCACTGGGAATTACACGCCTGGGTAGTAGTAATGCTGTCCTGGGTATTTGTTCCTTTTTATTACCGCTCGAAGGTATTTACAATGCCGGAGTTTCTTGAGAGGCGATTTAATCCGACGGCACGCTGGATACTATCAATCGTCTCACTTGTAGCATACGTTTTTACAAAGGTATCGGTGACAGTTTATGCAGGCGGCGTCGTGTTTAACGTACTTTTGCCTGAGATTCATATACAAGTTACAGAAACTTTTGTTCTTGATGCGTTCTGGATTGGGGCACTATTGACAGTGGTCCTTACGGGTATATATACCGTTCTCGGCGGTCTGCGCGCCGTGGTTTATACAGATACTGCACAAACGTTCATTTTAATAATCGGCTCATTCTTTATCACATTTTTTGGTCTGAGCAAGCTCGGCGGCTGGAGCGAGCTGCAGACAATATGCCGTGAGAACGCCGCTAATTTTGCGCTATGGCGGCCAAACTCGGACCCAAATTTTCCATGGCTGGGCATATTGATAGCATCACCGATTATAGGAATTTGGTACTGGTGTACGGACCAGTATATTGTTCAAAAGGCACTATCGGCTAAAGACCTGCAAAATGCCCGTCGTGGTGCTCTCTGGGGAAGTTTTTTGAAGGTCTGGCCTGTGATGATATTTATTGTTCCGGGTCTTATTGGTTATGCGCTGCATCAAAAGGGATTGATTAATATCCCGATGAAAATTGCCAATGGGCGGGAAGTTCTGGATGGAGATAAGGTATTTGCGGTAATGGTAAGCTCGTTATTGCCGGCCGGCCTTCGAGGTCTGGTTGTTTCAGGTTTATTGGCTGCATTGATGAGCTCCCTGTCATCACTTTTTAATTCCTGTGCATCTTTGTTTACCATTGATATTTACGAAAAGATAAATCCGAAGGCTTCCGAAAGACATCTTGTTACGGTTGGTCGAATCGCGACGCTGGTGGTAGTTGTAACGGGGATAATATGGATTCCCGTAATGCAGCGAGTTTCCCAGGGGGGATTGTATAAATATCTCCAGGATGTTCAAAGCTATCTGGCACCGCCGATCACGGCGGTTTTCCTGCTCGGTCTTTTCTGTAAGCGTATTAACGGAAAAGGCGCCGTGGCAGGTCTGGTGATTGGTTTTATCGCCGGGATGGCAAAACTGGCCCTACAGACACTCACAGGAGGTGGAGAGGACGCTATAATTAAGTCACCCGAATGGCTTGTCTTTGTTGGACAATATAACTTTCTTTTTGCTTCTGGCTGGCTGTTGTTAATCAGTATTGTGGTGATAGTCGGGGTGTCACTATTGACTGCTCCGCCAAAATACGAACAAATTGTCGAGCTGACCTACGCCACAGCCACACCCGAACAAAAGAAGGAAAGCCGCGAAAGCTGGGGTCTTACAGAGGTGCTGATGACTGTCTTGGTTTTAGGGCTGGTGCTTGGTTTGTATCTGTACTTTAGCTTCTGGTTAAACTAACGCTCTGATACCTGCTTTCCAATAGCAAAATCTGTGGAAAAACGATACCAACAGCTCAAACAATGCCCTGATAAGGCGATGCGATGAAACAGAAGCAGAAAAGAATAAAAGTCGAGTATGGCCTGGAAGTTACCATTGTAACGTTTAACGACGAGAGTATCCTCGATGAAGAACAAATTAAAGAGCTTCAAGACTCTTTAAGGCCAATCATTGAGAAAAACAAGGATAACCAAATGGTTATGAATTTTGCCAACGTGAGATTCATGACATCCGCTATGTTAGGTCTTCTGATAAGAGTCCACAAGAGAGTAAGCAAACGCGGTGGTAAGCTGAGACTATGCAATTTGGAGCCCGGTCTCCAGAAGGTTTTTGAAATTACGCAACTAACAAAGATTTTCGACATCTCGTAAGACATAGAATCGACTGCACGCAAGTTGAATACCACTCTTGTAGCACAGGCTTCCGGTCGAACCGTCCTATACGTTGTCAAGATTAAGAAAAGAATTTTTTTGGTGGAATCAAAAAGTCATAAAAGTGTTTCAGAAAATACTGAATGGAAATGCAGATTCAGGAAACGTTAGTAAACTTAAACCATTACCTTATCCTTACTGAGCCGTTGCTGGTCCTCAGATAGACTTTGCCTACACAAAAGAGCTGTCCTGCGCCTAAAGCATCTGTTATTTTTCTCCGTTTCTTTCCGATTACCGTTAAGGGAAGGTCTGTTTTTACAGAGCCATTATGTGTCCAAGCCGGTTTTAAGTAATAATTATCCTTCATCGTTATATTCCTTCATATCATTTAGCTTTCTTTGTTCTGCCCTGATAGACGTTTGTTATGGGTCATTTATTGCAGATAGCCGATTGAATTATTTCGTAAAATTCGGAGTTTTTCAAAGGCAGATTGAACACTTGACAGTTAACGTAAAAGGCCTTACTATCAGCGGTGGGTAAAAAATTAAAGAGGATAGATTATGGCATATACAATCGGTTTGGATTTCGGGACAAATTCTGTAAGGTCGTTGTTAGCTGACGTTAGTAACGGCAATGAATCAGGTACAGCAGTATATGAATATGAAACGGGCGAAGCCGGAATTATCCTCGATTCGGATGACCATAATCTGGCAAGGCAAAACCCGGCTGATTACTTAGAGGGTATCGAGGTTACTATCAAAGCGGCAATCGCTAAAGCCAAGAAAGCCGATAAAGATTTTGACGCCGACCAGGTTATAGGCATCGGTATTGATACAACCGGCTCGACACCAATCCCCGTTGACGAAAACGGCACACCTTTGAGCATGTTAGATGAATTTAAAGATAATCCAAACGCCTGTGCCTGGTTATGGAAAGACCACACCGGACACGCTGAAGCTGCTGAGATAACCGAATTAGCTCAAAAAGAACATCCCGAATACCTTGCCAAATGCGGGGGGACATATTCGTCGGAATGGTTTTTCAGCAAGCTGCTTCATTGTTTGCGAGCCGACCCGGCGGTTTTTCATGCGGCATATAGCTGGATTGAATGCTGCGATTATATACCAGCGGTACTGACCGGCACTAACAAGCCGGATATGGTTAAACGAAGCCGATGCGCCGCCGGTCATAAAGCTATGTTTAATGAGCAGTGGGGGGGGCTGCCCGCAAAAAACTTCCTTGCCAAGCTCGACCCAAAGCTCGGCGAGCTTTATGACCGTCTTTATAAAAAAACCTATACCATAGAAACGCAGGCAGGAACGCTCACAGAACAATGGGCACAAAAACTCGGGTTGCCTGCCGATACCCCCGTAGCAGTGGGGGCCTTTGACGCTCACCTTGGTGCCGTTGGTTCGGGTATTGCGCCGGGTAAATTGGTTAAAATAATCGGCACCAGCACCTGTGATATGCTCGTGTCCGAATCAGGCCGGGAGCTGGCGGACATACCCGGAATTTGCGGCATAGTTGACGGTTCCATCTTGCCTGGTTTCTTTGGACTGGAGGCAGGTCAATCAGCGGTAGGTGACATTTTTAACTGGTTCGTTAATTACATTCAGGCGGGCGGTAAATCGGCAGGCTCTCACGAAGCCCTTACTGAAAGGGCGGCAAAGCTCAAGCCGGGCCAGTCCGGCTTGTTGGCGCTGGACTGGAACAACGGCAACAGGACAATACTCGTTGACCAGCGGCTTACCGGATTACTGATAGGACAAACATTACATACAAGGCCGGAAGAGATTTACAGGGCGTTGATAGAGGCGACCGCATTCGGGGCGCTTACCATTATCAATAGATTCGAGGAATACGGCGTCGAGGTTTCAGAAATTATAAACTGCGGCGGAATCGCCGAAAAGAACCCGCTGCTTATGCAGATTTACGCTGACGCAACCGGAAGAGAGATGAAGATATCTCGTTCCGCCCAGAGCTGTGCTTTGGGCGCCTGCATCGCCGGTGCGGTGGTAGCAGGTACGAAGGCCGGCGGCTACGAAAATTTCGAGGATGCTCAGGCCGCTATGTGTGGGATTAAAGACGCCACTTATAAACCCGTATCGGAAAACCACAGGGTCTATCAACAATTGTACGCCCTTTATAAGCAATTGCACGATGCCTTTGGTCTGCCGGATTGCCCCGGCAAATTGGCCAACGTTATGAAAGAGCTTTTAGATATCAAAGACAGCGTGGGACAGAGGACAGAAAACAGAAGACAGACTCTGACTTCTGTCACTGGCGTCCGCTCTAAAAGCCGGCGAATTGGCAAATTTTTATAAGGACTTATTGTGTACGAAGACTTAAGAAAAGCTGTTTGCGATGCAAATCTTGAGCTGCAAAAGCACAAGCTCGTCATTTATAGCTGGGGCAATGTCAGCGAAATAGACCGTTCGAGAGGTGTGATGGCCATCAAACCCAGCGGTGTTATGTACGATGAGCTTACACCCGAGAAAATAGTGCTGCTTGATTTAGATGGAAACATAATCGAAGGGACTTTCAAACCGTCGTCCGATACGCCTACCCATCTTGAACTTTACAGAAATTTAGAAGCTATTGGTGGTATATGCCATGCCCATCCGACGAATGCAACTATGTGGGCACAGGCCTGCCGGGAAATCCCCTGCTTCGGCACAACCGGCGCCGATTATTTCTACGGCCCGATACCAGTTACTGACGTAATGACGAACGATGAAATACGAAGTGATTATGAGCTAAATACCGGCAAGTGTATTGTCAGGAGATTCGCCGGTATGGAACCAATGAAAATGCCGGCGGTGCTTGTTGCCAACCATGCTCCTTTCACCTGGGGCAAGAATGCCGCAGCGGCTGTCGAATCTATGGTTGTGTTAGAGCAAACAGCAAAAATGGCCCTTGGAACTATTACGATAAATCCTGAACAAAAGCCGATTAGCAAAGCCCTTCTTGATAAGCACTACCTGCGGAAACACGGCAAGAACGCTTATTACGGCCAGCTTTAGTCTTGTATCCTGGGTCTTTGGTCTTGGGTCTTGAGTCTTGGGTCTTATTTAGGAGAAACGAAAATGAATAAAACAACATTCGCAGTAATCGTTGGAAACAGAGGATTTTTCCCGGATGCGTTAGCGAAAGAAGGACGAAAGAATATACTCGAAGCGCTTAAGAAAAACGGTTTCAACTCGGTCGCCTTGTCGATGCAGCAGACGAAGTACGGCGCAGTTGAGACCTTTGAGGATGCAAAAAAATGCGCTTCACTTTTTTCGGAAAAGGCCGACAAGATTGACGGCGTAATCGTAACGCTGCCGAACTTCGGTGACGAAAAAGGAGTGGCCGAGACAATCAAACGCTCAGGGCTTGATGTTCCGATTCTGATTCATGCTGAGCCGGATGAACAGGACAAAATGAGCATTACCAACAGGCGGGATTCTTTCTGCGGCAAAATAAGCGTTTGCAACAATCTTAGACAGGCCGGTATTCCATATACGCTGACAAACTCACATACGGTTAAGGTAAGTTCAACTGAGTTCAAGAAAGATTTGGACGATTTTGCTTCGGTATGCAGAATTGTTAAAGGTCTGAAGAACGTCAGATTCGGCGCCATCGGCGCACGAACCGGAGCCTTTAATACTGTCCGTTATAGCGAAAAAATCCTCGAGCTATCAGGCATCTCGGTAGAGACAATAGATTTATCTGAAATCCTTGGAAGAATTGCGCGGCTGGCCGATAACGATAGGGGGGTCAAGACAAAATTGAATGCTATCGAGAAATACGTTCCGACCAAATCAATTCCTGCCGACAAGCTCCTGAAAATGGCAAAATTCGGTTACGTGGTGGACCAGTGGATAAAAGAAAACGACCTTGACGGCACCGCAATTCAGTGCTGGACTTCTCTGGAGGAATTCTTCGGAGTGGTTCCCTGCACCCTTATGAGCATAATGAGTGAGTCGCTGGTTCCGAGCGCATGCGAGGTTGATATAACCGGTTTGTTAGGAATGTACGTTCTCCAATTGGCCGGCGGCACGCCCAGCGCACTTTTAGATTGGAATAATAACTACGGTGCCGACCCTGATAAAGCCGTCTTGTTCCATTGCAGCAATCTGCCAAAATCATTCTTCAAAGATTCAAAAATGGACTACCAGGAGATAATTGCCGGGACCGTGGGAAAAGAGAATACTTATGGAACCGTAGTCGGCAGGATAGCACCGGGCAAGGCAACTTTCTGCAGAACCACTACGGACGATACCGCCGGTATCATCAGCGTCTATGTCGGCGAAGGTGAGCTCACAAACGATAAACTTGACACATTCGGCGGTTATGGCGTGATGAAAATTGCAAACCTTCAAAGCCTTCTGCAATATGTATGCAGGATGGGCTTTGAACATCATGTCGCTGTAAGCCGGACGGAAAAAGCCGATGCGATTGCCGAGGCTCTTGATAACTATATGGGCTGGGAAGTCTATCGGCACAAATAGAAAGGAGCACATTATGAGGATAAAACAGATGCGTAGAATAATAATACTTGGGATTTGCCTGGCGGCAGGGCTTGCGGAATGTGAGGCCGATGCAAAGAATAATATCCAAAAGGATTATCCTATTAAGCCGGTAGCTTTTACTGATGTTGAGCTTACGGACGAGTTCTGGGCGCCTCGCATTGAGACGAACCGAAAGGTCTCGATTCCTTACGCCTTTGGAAAGTGTGAAGAGACCGGCCGGATTGATAATTTTGCCATAGCCGGCGGACTAATGAAAGGCGAGCATCGCGGCAATTATCCTTTCGATGATACGGACCCATACAAAATTCTCGAGGGCGCTGCATATTCGTTGAGCGTTCATCCCGACCCAAAGCTCGACAAATATCTGGATGAGCTGATTGTCAAGATTGCCGCCGCACAGGAGGACGACGGCTATTTGTACACCTGCCGGACGAACAAGGCGAAGAACTTAATCAATTGGTACGGCGAAGAACGCTGGTCAAAACTCGGCGGCAGTCACGAATTGTATAATATGGGCCATCTTTATGAGGCTGCGGTGGCGCATTATCAGGCGACCGGCAAACGTACCCTGCTGGATGTTGCGATTAAGAACGCCGACTTTCTGGATACGGTATTTGGTCCGGGCAGGAATGAAACCGCACCCGGTCACCAGATAATTGAGATGGGGCTGGCCAGACTCTACAGAGCTACCGGCAACGAAAAATATTTGAGACTCGCCAGGTTCTTCCTTGATACCCGTGGGCCCGGCGGTAATGAATACAACCAGTCACACAAGAAAGTCATCGAGCAAAACGAGGCGGTGGGTCACGCAGTCCGTGCCTCTTACATGTATTGCGGTATGGCGGATGTGGCGGCACTGACGGGGGACCACAGTTACCTTGAAGCAATCGACCGGATATGGGATAACGTCGTTACGAAGAAACTGTATCTGACCGGCGGTATCGGGGCGCAGGATTCCGGTGAATCCTTCGGCAAAAACTATGAATTGCCCAACGCAACCGCCTACTGTGAGACCTGTGCTGCTATCGGCAACGTTATGTGGAACCATCGGATGTTTCTGTTCCACGGCGATGCAAAGTACATCGATGTGTTAGAGCGAACTTTGTACAACGGTTTGATTTCAGGTGTGTCCTTAGCAGGAGACAGTTTCTTTTATCCTAATCCTCTTGAATCACATGGCCAGCACAAGCGCAGCCCGTGGTTTAGCTGCGCATGCTGCCCGGGGAATATAACCCGCTTTGTCCCTTCGGTTCCCGGATACATATACGCACAAGAAGCAAACAGCCTGTATGTCAATCTTTTCGCTTCCGGCACCGGCAATATCAGGATGAAAAAGAATACGGTACAGATAAAGCAGCAAACTCAATACCCGTGGGACGGGGCGGTAAAGATGACAGTTGAACCGAAACGACCAGCGAGCTTTACAATTTGCGTTCGCATACCCGGCTGGGCGCAGAACAGGTGCTTACCGAGTGATTTGTATTACTACACGAACGATAGTGATGAGAATGTGAGCTTGAGTGTCAACGGAAAAACAATTCCTTTGAATATGGAGAAAGGCTTTGCTCGTATCAGCCGTAAGTGGAAGAAGGATGATGTCATTGAATTGAATCTGCCGATGTCTGTGCGGCGAGTGCTCTGTCACGAGAACGTAAAAGACAATATTGGAAAAGTGGCACTGGAGCGGGGGCCAATCGTATATTGTGCCGAATGGCCGGACAACGATGGGCACGTTCTTAATGTTGTCTTGCCTGACGATTCGAAGCTGACAAGCGAATATCGTAAGGATATGCTCAATGGCATTACGGTAGTTCGCGCTAAGGCTGTCGGATTAAGTTATGACAAAGACGGCAAAACCATCTTGAAAAAGCAGCAGGATTTCGTTGCGATTCCCTACTATGCGTGGGCACACCGCGGGGCCGGCGAGATGGCGGTCTGGCTGGCAAGCAATGAGTCAGCAGCGCAGCCATCGACGCCTGCGGGAATGATAAGAAATCCCTCATTCGAGAAAGCAGCCGGTAATGAACCATCCGGATGGAAAACTCAAACATACGGTGGAAAAGCAGAATTCGATTACACCACAGGCGGTCGTTCAGGTAACCAGTGCGTTATGATAGCTTCCCAAGACGGCGCGGACGCCGGCTGGCTGACGACGGTTACCGTCGAGCCGCACTCGCAATACAGGCTATCCGCCTGGATTAAGACGGAAAATCTCGCTGCCGGGTCAGGCAAGGGCGCTCTCTTAAATCTGCACAATATTCAGCCCCTCCAAACACCGGCTGTTACCGGAACCAAAGACTGGACGCAGGTTGAGCTTGTGTTCGACACGGCAGACAATGCCGCTGTGGAGATTAATTGTCTATTTGGCGGCTGGGGATTGTCCAGCGGTAAGGCATGGTTTGACGACCTCGGCTGTGAGCGTCTTGAGCTGCTATCCACAAAAACGATGAATCCCGCTCCTCCGAGGGGCGGGATGAAGCCGGCTGTTAAAATTGATGCGAGCAAGACCGTAGAGCCAATCTCGAAGTATATCTACGGTCAGTTTATAGAGCACCTCGGACGATGTATTTACGGCGGTATCTGGGCTGAGATGCTCGAAGACCGCAAGTTTTATTTTCCCGTCACGCCGAATTACAATCCCTATCGCCCCACACGCAACGTCCCCAAAGATAATCCGTTTGCAATTGTAGGCGCCTCACCCTGGCAAATCATCGGCCCTGGTGATTCGGTGGCTATGGTCAAAGAAGATTCCTTTGTCGGCGAGCACACTCCGCTCATTCAGCCCGGCAGCGGTATCCGACAGCTCGACCTCGGATTGGTTCAAAATAAGCAATACGTCGGTTATGTCTGCCTCAAACCACAAAAGCAAAGTACAAATGTTAAAATATCACTTCTCTGGGGTGATAAACCGGAAGAAAAAGAATCCACTCAAATCCTGGTTGTTGCGAACGAGTATGGCAAATATCCATTCCAGTATAGCTGCGGTGCCGACACTGAAAAGGGCAAGCTGGAAATCGAGGTGGCCGAAATAGCGATGGGGCCATGCCTTGTGGGCACGGCCTCGCTGATGCCGGCAGACAACATCGAGGGTATGCGTACCGATACGCTGGGGCTGCTGAGAGAGCTCAACGCCCCGATGTATCGCTGGCCTGGCGGCAACTTCGTCAGCGGCTACGACTGGCGCGACGGCATCGGCGACCGGGACCGTCGTCCGCCTCGCAAAAATCCCGCCTGGACAGGTGTAGAGCACAACGACTTCGGCTTCCACGAATTCATTCACTTCTGCCGTCTGCTCAAGGCCGAACCGCTGGTAACCGTCAACACCGGTTTTGGAGACGCCTACTCGGCGGCCGCCCAGCTGGAATATGCAAATGGTTCTTCAAATACATATATGGGAGCCTTACGGGCCAAAAACGGCGACCCCGAACCCTTTAATATTCGCTACTGGTGTATCGGGAATGAAATGTTCGGTGACTGGCAGCTCGGGCATATGAAACTCGAGCATTATGTCCAAAAACATAACTGGGTCGTGGACAAAATGCGCGAAGCTGACCCGGATATCATCCCGATTGCTTCCGGTAATGCCGGCTCCTGGAGCGAAGGATTACTGAAGAGCTGCTCAGAACATATCGACATGATTGCGGAGCATTTTTATTGTCAGGAAAAACCCACTCTGCTCGAACATACTTCTCAAATCGCCAACAATATCAAACAAAAGGTCCAATTCCATCAGGAGCTTCGTCAAAAACTGGATACTCTGAAAGGCAAAAATATCCGAATTGCGATGACCGAATGGAACTACTGGTATGGTCCCCATCCGTTCGGCGAGCTCGGAACACGATACTTCCACAAAGACGCACTTGGAATCGCCATAGGCCTGCACGAATACTTTCGTCATTCGGATATAATCTTCCTGGCCAATTATGCCCAGACAGTCAATGTCATCGGCTGTATTAAGACCACCAAGACCGCCGCTGCCTTTGAAACGACGGGATTGGCCTTGAAACTCTACCGCAACCATTTTGGAACCGTGCCTGTCACCGTCACCGGTGAGGTTTATCCGCTCGACGTGGCAGCGGCCTGGACCAGTGACCGCAAGGCTCTGACCGTTGCCGTTGTCAATCCTACGGAGCAAGAATATGAGCTGCCGATGGACCTGGAAGGCGCCCGGCTTAGCGGAAGGGGACAGTTATGGCTGATTGCTAATGAAGACCCTATGGCCTACAACGAACCGGGTAAAGAAGCCCGTGTTAAGATTGTTGAAAAGAGAGTTGATAACATATCGAGCAAACTTAAAGCACCGGCCTTGAGCATATCATTGTACCTGCTGCCGGTGGAATAAAGCTTGGCTGCTTCTGTGGATAAATGTGGTATGAAAAATGTCAGATAACAGGAGGCTAATTATGAATCGACGCAAAACATATACGGTGGTCGTATGCCTGTCTCTTTTGGTTAACGCGGTGACGTTGGCAGACGAAAATCTTCAGGTTTTGTCCGGGACTATCAACGGCGTTAAGGCAGGTGATATGATGAATCATTACCTGCGGCGCCAGGCCCAGGAGCGCTTCGAGAAATGGAAGGCCGAGTATGAGCAGCGAACGACGCCCGAACAGATAGCTGAGTACCAGCAGCGCCTACGCAGCAAATTCCTTGAAGCCGTCGGAGAATTTCCGCAGCGAACGCCGCTGAACCCCCGCGTCACCGGCGTAGTTCAACGCAAAGGCTACAAAGTAGAGAAAGTCATTTTCGAGAGCCAGCCGAAGCATTACGTTAGCGCAGCCTTGTTTTTGCCCGACTCGCAGTCCACAGGATGCCTTGCGGCAGAACATAAGGCGCCTTATCCCGGTGTGCTTGTACCCTGCGGCCACAGCCAGAACGCAAAGGCGTATGAGTCCTATCAGACTATGGGGGCGCTGCTGGCCCTCAATGGTATGGCGGCGCTGGTATTCGACCCTATCGACCAGGGTGAGCGCAGCCAAATGCCCTCGCAGTTGCCTGATTTGTGGGGAACAAGGGCACATACGATGATTGGGGTCGGCAGTATTCTGCTCGGTCGCAACACAGCCTGGTTTGAGATATGGGACGGCATGCGGGGCATAGACTATCTCCAGTCACGCCCGGATGTGGACCCAAAACGAATCGGCTGCACGGGTAACAGCGGCGGAGGTACGCAAACCTCGTATCTTATGTCATTGGACGACCGCATCATTGCGGCGGCGCCGAGCTGCTACATCACAAACTTCTATGAGCGCATATTAGAGCTTGGCGCTCAGGACGCCGAGCAAAACATTTATGGGCAGCTTGCCTTCGGGATGGACCACGCAGATTACCTGATGATGCGGGCACCGACACCAACTATGATTTGTTCAGCAACGAAAGACTTTTTTGACATCCGAGGGACCTGGGAGTCATTCCGCTATGCCAAGCGCTTATACTCGCGAATGGAATTCGCAGAGCGCATCGACCTGTTAGAGAATGATGCGCCTCATAACTACAACAAGTTACAGAGACAAAGTGTCGTGCGCTGGATGTCACGATGGCTGCTTAAAAAAGATGAGCCGATAACCGAGCCTTCCATCGAGCTGCTCAGCGAAGAAGAAATTCAATGCACGCCGAACGGCTTAGTGATGGAACTGGAAGGGGCACGGTCAACTTACGATTTGAATCGGGATTATGAAAAGAAGCTGGCAAAACAGCGCAGGGAGCTTTGGAAGACAAAAACTCGAACAGAGCCGCTGAATCAGGTGCGTGAGCTTGCAGGTATCCGAAAGTCAACAGAGCTGCCGAAACCCATAGTCGAAAGTATAGGCATTGAAGATAGGTCCGACTATAAGATTGAAAAGCTCATTATCAAACCCGAAGATGGTATATACCTGCCCGCTTTGATGTTTTTGCCCAAGCAAACACAATCTAAGGGCATCACATTGTACTTACATGAAAAAGGCAAAGATGCAGATGCAGCCCCGGACGGGCCGGTAGAAAAGCTGGTTAAGGCCGGGCGATTGGTGCTGGCAGTGGACCTGCGCGGTACAGGTGAGACCCAGCAGACGGGACAGAAGTACTTTATGTCATATTTCGGTACGGATGGTCAGGATGTTTATACGGCATATCTATTAGCCCGCTCATACGTTGGAATGCGTGCCGAAGATATAATGGTTTGTGCGCGGTTCTTGAAGCAGCAACAGGATGAACCAATGGATTTGGTCGCGGTCGGCCACGTTAGCGTTCCGGCCCTGCACGCTGCAGCGCTCGAATCAGATATGTTCGGGTCAGTTAAGCTTATACGAGGGATGGTCTGCTGGTCAAACGTAATCGAATCAGGCCGGTCTTTGAACCAACTGGTAAACACGGTGCACGGAGCATTGACCGTATATGATTTGCCTGACCTGGCTGCAACTTTGGGAGATAAACTGACTATCGAAGAGCCTTTGAATGCTTTAGGTGAGCCGATAACTCAATAATGCGCTAAATTAAAGGCTGTCCTGCGTATTTTCAAATGCTAAAGACGCATCGTGCTGTCAAAAACGATATCCAGGAAAAAGTTGGATTCTTTTTGAACAGTCATATATACTGGCAGTGAATCTGCTACATAGTAAAATTTGTTTGATTAATAATGTTCAAGTATGACCTTATATGAAGGAGGTAACTTATGAAGCTTCGAATGAAACGCCGTACATTTCTTAAACAAAGCGCAATGGCCGGAGCGGGGCTGGTTGTCCTGAAGTCGGGCATTCTCAGGGCCGGCAATTCGCCGAACGAAAAGCTCAATATCGCTGTTATCGGTGTAGGCGGCCGCGGAGGTGACAATATGAAGAGCGTCAAGAGCGAGAACATCGTGGCTTTGTGCGATGTTAACGAAAAGAACCTCGCCGCGGCTGCCAAACAATTCCCCAAGGCAAAAACCTATAATGACTGGCGGAAGTGTCTCGACCAGAAGGACATCGAAGCGGTGGTCTGCTCGACGACCGACCACACTCATGCCTTTGTCAACATCTGGGCGATGAACCGCGGCAAGCACGTTTATTGTGAAAAGCCGTTAGCCAACTCCGTAGAAGAGGCCCGGATGGTCCGCGAGACGTACCTCAAAAATAAGGGCAGGCTTGCAACGCAGATGGGCACGCAGATACACGCCTCGGACAATTACCGGCGTATGGTCGAGCTGGTGAAGAACGGCGCGATTGGAACCGTGAGGGAAGCCCGTGTCTGGTGCAGCCGGCTGCCCGAAGGAGGTAGTTATCTTCCGGAAGTTACGCCTGTGCCGGATAACATCCACTGGGACCTGTGGGTCGGCCCATCGCCGATGCATCCCTATAATCCCGGGTATTTCGGTGGATGCCTGGCATGGAACCGTTTCTGGGACTTCGGCAGCGGACAGATAGGTGACATGGGCAGCCACATGATGGACATGGCATACTGGGCGCTTGACCTGAAACTCCCTACGACCTGCGAGGCCGCCGGCACGCCCATCAACACCGACACGTGTCCGCAGTGGCTCACGGCCGAGTGGGACCATCCTGCTAACGATTGGCGTCCGGCCGTCAAGGTCTATTGGTACGACGGCGGCAAAAAGCCCGGTATGCCGGGAGAGGCTTTCGACCGGGAAAAGCTATTTAAGGGCGTACTGTTCAAGGGAGACATGGGCACACTTCTGGCTGATTACGATTACCGGATTCTTATGTTAAAAGGTGACATGACGCATTACAAATCGCCTAAGCCTGAGGAGCTGATTCCACCGTCGCCAGGTCACCACGAGGAGTGGCTCATCGGCTGCAAAACCGGCAAGCCGACACTCTGCAACTTCGATTATTCCGGTGCGCTCATTGAGCATAATTTGCTGGCGTTAGTTGCATACCGAGCAGGTGAGAAACTCGAGTGGGACGTCAAAAACATGAAGGCAACAAATTGCCCCGAAGCAGATAGATACATCCGGAAAACATACCGGAAGGGATGGGTACTGAACGGATAGGATACCCTCCAAAAAGGACTCAAGACCACAGACTTCAGACTCAAGACTATAGACAAAAGTTGTTTGCTGTTTGTCTTGTGTCTTTAGTCTTGCGTCTTGAGTCTTTTTGTTTTCTCTTGAAGGTCGTCTTTATTCCCTACTCAATTTCCAGAACCACTACGGATTTGGACGGCAATGTTACTGTCAAAATGTCACCATCGCTTTCGAAGTCATCAAAGGAAACAGGGTGAATTGCTTGTGGATTATCAAAAGTATTGTGTGCGGTCATAGCATCAGCGGTTAATACACGACCGGAGATTTTCTTAGCCTCGGTCCCTTGAAGCTCGCAAACAAGCCGTGCTGAGTTTTTGGGGTCAAGATTGCAAAGTGATATGTGAATATTGCCTGACTTGTCCTTCGATGCCGAGACATTGAGTGCCGGAATTGTTTCACCCCCGAATTGATAATCGCCGCACTGCAGCTCAATGGGAAGCAGCGTAGCGTCATGATGGACCTTGTACATCTCGAATACGTGATAGGTCGGCGTCAGAATCATCTTTTCGTCTTTAGTCAGAATCATCGCCTGCAAAACATTGACGGTCTGAGCGATGTTTGCCATCCGGACACGATAACAGTGCTCGTTGAAAGCGTTGAGGAATATGCCGGCTGAGACTGCGTCCCTGATGGTGTTTTGCTGATACAGGAAACTTGGGTTGGTGCCGGGTTCGACGTCCCACCACGTACCCCACTCATCTACGAACAAACCGATACGTCTATGCGGGTCAACATGATCCATGATATCGATATTATTCTTCAGCAGCTCATAGATGGTTAGCGTGTTTTTCATCAGTGCAAACCATTCGGCCTCGTCGAACCGTGTTGCGCTTCCCTTTTTATTCCAGTCGCCCGTCCCCCGGACATAGTGATGAAGACTAATTGCATCCATTCTTCGATGAGCACGTTCCAAAACGGTTTTCATCCATGGGTAATTCTCGCTGCCGGGCCCGCACGCAACTTTGACAATACGATTGCCGGAGTAGCTGCGCACATAGGTTTGGAAGCGATTGTAGAGGTCGGCGTAAGATTCAGGCGACATATTCCCGCCACAGCCCCAGTTCTCGTTGCCCACGCCGAAGTACTTTACCTTCCAGGGCCTGTCACGACCATTCATCCGACGAAGGTCGGCCATCTCACTGTCCCCGTCGAACGTCATGTACTCGACCCAGTCCTGCATCTCTTCGACAGTACCGGAACCAACGTTACCTGCAACGTACGCCTCACATCCAAGCTGCTCACACAAATCCAGAAACTCATGGGTGCCGAAGGCATTGGTTTCTCTGACCATGCCCCAGTGCGTGTTGATCATAGTAGGCCGCTTATCTCGTGGGCCGATACCTTCTTTCCAGTGATACTCATCGGCAAAGCACCCGCCCGGCCAGCGCAGCACCGGTATCTTAATTCGTTTCAATGCCTCGACAACATCATTGCGAATGCCACGGGTATTTGGAATCGTAGAATCCTCACCGACCCAAAAACCGCCGTAAATACACCCGCCTAAATGCTCTGAGAAGTGGCCGTAAATATTCCTGTTAATAGTGTCCTTTCCTTTATCGGCGTGAATGACCAGCTTATTTGTCACCGATTTTTCCTGCTGAGTTTTGTCTGCAGAAGGCGTTGAGGCACAACCAGCTATCAATGTTGTAACCACAAAGCAAACGATTCCTTTGATATTTATTACCATAGACAACCATCTCCTCAATCCATTGCGCTTCATTTTCTTATCCTTTCCATAGAAAATCAGAAGTTAAGCTCATGCAAGAAATCGGGGATTCAAGGAAGCTTATGGTCTGATGGTTTCAGGCCTTTTTTGTGGCCGACCATTCCAATCTGATTGGGATTATACTCGCCTACGATATCGACCTTGCTCTTGGCCGGAATTTTATCTTCCATCCCCATCGCCCAGTAGCAGGCGTTCACAAGGAGGCGACGAAAACCTTCGTTCTTAAGGTCGCCTCCGTGTCCCATTGTGGTAGTGAAGATACGAGCTGTTTTTCCTTTTTCGCCCGTATAAGTCTTAGTCCAGGCTACAGGCACGAGCTTCTTATCCGGATTAGGTTTATCTTTTGGGTCCATACCTGAAAGTACCTGACCCATAACCAGCGGCTTGCTGTCACCGGTCAGTGTCGTCAGGCTATAAACATCGGACGGTCCCCAGATATCTTCAACGCCTTTGACGATGGGATGATTTTCCATACCTTCTGCGATAAGTCCGCGTGTACTTTCTCTTTGGTGAAGTCCATAATGGTTAATCCAGGTCTCACCGAGCACCTGACGTCCATACCCACCGTCGAATTCCTTGTTTTGAAAACTGTATTTAGCATAGGGACTATCTGTATTTTTCCCATAATTGAACGCATGTGTTGCCGTTCTCAATGCTACGATGGGCTTGCCGGAGTTGGTGTAATCAATAATATATTTCATCTGTTCATCAGGAAGCTCACGAAAACGTGTGAAAAGCACCATCAGGTCGGCCTTTTCAAGAACCTTAAGTCCGGGGATATTATCAACCGTTTGCGGGTCAATCTCGCCGGTTTCTTTATTGATGGCGAATAGCACCGTGCATTTGAAGCCGTGATGTACAGCTAAAATCTTCGCGAGCTGGGGCATCGAATCTTCCGAGCGGTATTCCTCGTCGCCGGTAACGAAAACTATGTGTTTGCCCCTGCCCTGTCCCTCACCGCCTTTGAAAACAACGCCGGATTCGGCGCTCACCACTCTGCCCACAAGACAGGTCAATACCACGAACACCAACGCCCAGAGCTTAATGGTATGTTTTGTCTTGTTCATATTCATCTCCTTTTCATCTTAACCAAATAATCGTTACATTCATAGACGGACACATAATATAACACATCCTGTTTTGTTTTACAAGCCCGTCAGTGAGCTCAAGCATTCTTCGAGATTGACCTAAAGCTCGACTTGCATAAAAAAAGCTGCGACAAAAAGACACAGAAGCTGGACTTTTGAAGCAGATTAGGTATATTAACCTAACCGTATCTAAAACAACAAAGCTAAGCAGGTTCAAAATGGGAAATATTAAATTCAGGAGAGGTATCATGCGAAGAAAAACAGATTTTCCAATTTCTCTTGTATTAGTATCAGTATTATGCCTGATATGCGGTACTATTGCCCAAGCCAAGGACAAGCCTATAACCCTTGACACGGACCCGAATCTTGCCGGCTGGTGGAAGCTCGACGAGGCATCAGGCAAAACTGCTGCAGACTCTTCGAAGAACAACCGAAAAGGTACACTCAAGGAAGGTATATCATTCGAGAAAGATTCCGCCTCAGGCCGAGTAGAAAAGGCGCTGAAGTTCGACGGTGGCGATGGTTACGTACAGATAACCAAATACAAAGGCGTAACCGGCACGCGGCCTCGAACCGTGGCGGCCTGGATAAGAACGACGACCTCGGCGGGAGAAATCATATCCTGGGGCTTAGATGATTACGGCAAGATGTGGACATTCGGATTCATCAGGGGCAGGGAGCGTATAGGTGTAACGCCCAACGGCGGGTATCTCTATATGAACGATGCGGTCCACGACGATAAGTGGCATCATGTCGCAGCAGTTGTGGAGGAGGCCGAGCTGCCGAATCTTTATGATGATGTCAAACTTTATAAGGATGGTGTTTTGGCGGAAATCCATGACATCGGTCTTCTTGACCTCTGGCCCATCGATACCGGCAGCGATTTGGATGTCAGAATAGGCAGACAATTCAAAGGTCTCATCGACGATGTGCGTATCTACAACCGTGCTCTTTCGGAGGACGAAATAAACGCCCTGTTTAAATTACAAAGTAATCAACCATTACCTAAATCACAGAAAAATTAGATTACATTACGTATTCACAGGAGACAAACAATGGACAATATTAAAGTTACTCGGCGTAAGTTTATGCGCGATAGTGCGATGGCAGCAGCGGGTGTAGCTGCCGGCTTCGGTGCCATTAGCCAAAGCAACAAAACCGCCGGTGCTTCAGCAGTTAATACATCCAAGATTCTCAACTACAATCCGAATATGGAATATCGCCGGCAGGGCAAGACCAATCTTATGGTCTCGGCTGTCTGCCTCGGTGGGCACTCCACGAGCAACCAGGCCGAACGCACGGAAATTGTAAGCCGCTGTATCGACGCAGGCATAAATTACATCGACGCATGCACCAGAAGCGAGGTCATAAGAGATGCAAAAGCACTCAAAGGACGCCGTGATAAAATGTATCTGGCACTGTCCCATTGCGGCAACGAGGTGCGAAACGAGGATTTCCGAACCTCAAAGAAACTGCTTGAAGTGCTCGATGGATTGCTGACAGAATCAAATCAGGAATACACAGATTTGTGGCGTATCACCTGCTACGAGCCGGGCGGAAGACATTCCTTCAATACAGCTTGTGAGATTGTCGATGCACTCGAGAAAGCCAAAAAGCAGGGCAAGGCTCGTTTCATCGGCTTCTCAACGCACGACCGGCGATGGATCAAGTTTATGATTGAGTATTTCCCGCAAATTGATTGTGTCTGCTTCCCCTTCACGACAATGAGCAAAGCCTCTCCAAAAGACAGCGTCTTCGATGCCCTCAAGAAGCAGGACGTCGGCGCCTTCGGTATCAAGCCTTTCGCCGCCGGCTCGCTGTTCAGGGAAGACCGGGAAGAAAACGACAGACGCGCACGCCTGGCCATTCGATACATCCTGAACACTAACACCGTAATCCCGATTCCGGGAATGAACAGCGTCCACTACGTCGATAACGTCGCAAAGGCCGTAATGAAGCGCCGCCAGCTCGACCTGCAGGAAAAGGCTGAGCTGAATAACGCTAACACACAGGCATTGGCCAAACTGCCGGTCAACTATCACTGGCTCAGGAACTGGGAATATGTCTAATCGTGCAGCACTAAAAAACCACTGAGCATAACTCTTTTGGTGCTGCACTCGCCGTTTAAATTAATACAGAGATAGAAGGTATGAAATACTATTTCTTGACGCTCATTCTGGCGTCAGTGGCTGTCGCCGCAGCCGGTTGTGAACAAGTAAAGTCATCAAAGAAAGAGCAGACAAACCCGGAACCCGCAGCCGGCAAGGAACCCGTGACAGCCCCGGAAGCTGTAGCTACAACGGATAATGAACCACTGCTGCTTGAAGAAGAACCCTTGCTGCCTGATGACGAACATCTGTCGTTACTTGAGGATGGCTTGGACGAGGACTCGTCCACCGAATCGATGGCCGACAACAACCGCTGCTTTGTCTGCCACATTAACTATATGGATGAGGATATCGCCGTTACTCATGCACGGGTGAACATAGGCTGTGCGAATTGCCACGGTGACTCCGACGAGCACATCGCCGATGAATCCTGGGCCTCAGGCGGAAACGGTACAGCGCCGGACATAATGTATCCTCTATCGAAGATTAATTCGTTCTGTATGGGCTGTCATACCAGGGAAACAATCGATACCGAACAACACAAGCCTCTCTTAGTGGATAACAACAATGAAAAATATTGTACAGATTGCCACGGTGAGCACCGCCTGACAAATCGCAAATGCAAATGGAAGTAGGTCTTTTCGTTTCAACCTGATTTCATTATATCCGTGTACAAACCGCACATAGGCCTGTCGCTGACCAGCTACAAAGCAATCGCAAGAATCTATAATACCACTTATAGTGAGAAAATTGCCGAAAAAATTGTACATCATACTTGCTGGGATGGCCTGGATTCCTGCCTTCGCAGGAATGCCTTCTTGCTCTTTATAGGTGACAAGGATAGGAAACTCGCCGCGATGCGTCGCAGCGGGTCGGCAATCAATAAATAGAATTGGTATAATGGGTGATTTGCAAAGTTCTGTGAGTGTTTCATGATACTTCGGCACACTTCGACAAGCTCAGTCGAGCCGAGTTGTCATTGCCAGCTTTTCACTTCGCTCAGAGCCCATCCTGGGTGGAACGATGGGGCAAACTCCGCAAAGTATCTGTATCAGAGAACTCAATTATCTATGTGTCTTAATTGTTGAAATCATTCATTAATTAGTATAGGACTAAATTAGTCCTATATATTTTGTGAGACAAAATTATAATTTTTTTCTATTGTGGCTTTGAACAGAGTATAAACTTTAAAAAGCAGAGGCAAAGTAGCAATTGATTTTTAACTTTGCGTTCTCTGTGCCTTGATTTTGAAAATCATTCATTCATTAGTATAGGACTAAATTAGTCCTATACTATTTTTAGACGAAATGACAGTTTCTATTGTAGCTAAAACAGAGCTTTAAATAAGTGGAGCGAAACATTAGTTTTTGCAAATGTGTCTGCCAAGAACATCTGTATGAGGGCAGTACGCTTTGTTACTATCGGCCACGTCTATCATACAGACTGGCTCATCAACGCGCGCACCGTAGATGTATTTGCGTAACAGCTTAAGTTTTTCTGGGCCTTATTTTTGAAATAGTTCATTAATCAGTATAGGACTAAATCAGTCCTATATTGTTTTTGATACAAAAAGCTATTTTCTATTGCTTGTGGGCCGAAAAAGAGTCTAATATCAGCAAAGCATCCGGCTCAGGATGCCCGCCTTCGGCCAGCCTTCAGCGGGTCAGGAGCAAGGCTCAGCCGAGAACATTCGGCCAGCTCAAGAATACATGACAACAAATAACCCAGGAACGAGACAATTTTGTGAAGAAGATTTAACAAGAAATGTGGAACATCAGGTACGATAAAACCTTAACGAATCCTTCAAAACCGTTTTCATTTTATACTTCCATTACAGCTTCGGTTAAGTTATGATTATTTTGGTCGGCGATGTTTTGTGTCTCCTACTCATAATTTACTTAAAACAATGTTACACTAATAAGCTATGCTGACAGAAAAAATACAATTTCGGCGGCTATCAACCCACGTCTTGTTATGTGGCTTAGTCATCATCTCTGCTGTCAATGCAGATGACCAGCCGCAGTGGGGCCAGAGATATTCACGGAACATGGTCTCGGATGAAACCGGTCTGCCTGAAACCTTCGACCCGGCCGCCGGCGAAAATATTAAGTGGGTGTCTCCATTAGGTACAGAGACCTATTCAACCCCCATAGTCAGTGGCGGCAGGGTGCTGATTGGCACAAATAACAACAGGCCGCGCGACCCCCGACACGAGGGAGACCGCGGCGTTTTATTGTGCCTGGATGAAAAAGACGGCAGCCTTTGCTGGCAGCTCGTAGTCCCCAAGCTAATACCCGCCCACTATAGGGACTGGCCACGCTCAGGTATCTGTTCGCCGCCTACTGTTGAAGGAAACAGAGTTTATATCGTAAGCAATCGTGGAGAGGTGATGTGCCTCGACCTCAACGGTCAGACCAACGGCAACGATGGACCATACCAAGATGAAGGCCGGCATATCACGCCGCAAAACGCCGAACCTCTGAAAGTAACAGAAACAGATGCCGACATCATCTGGCTGTTTGATATACGGGACAAGGCAGGTGTACACCAGCACGACGCCGCCCATAGTTCGATTCTCTTACACGGCCGGTACTTATACATCAACACAAGCAACGGTCTTAACGACAAACACCAGCTTATTCCGGCACCCGATGCCCCGAGTTTAATTGTGCTCGACAAGACTACAGGCCGACTCGTAGCTCAGGATGCCGAGCACATCGGCCCTCGGATTTTCCATTGCACCTGGTCATCGCCCGCCCTGGGTCAGGTAAACGGCCGGACACAGGTATTCTTCTGCGGCGGCGACGGCGTCTGCTACGCCTTCGATACGTTACGGTCCGCTCCAGAGACGCCGGTGGCACAAAAACTAAAAAATGTCTGGCGGTTCGATTGCGACCCCACGGCCCCGAAAGAAAACATACACCAATACATTGGAAATCGCCAGGAAAGCCCAAGTAATATTAAGAGTATGCCGGTGTTCCACAAAGACCGGGTGTATGTTACACACGGAGGTGATATCTGGTGGGGCAAGGAACAGTCCCGGCTCAAGTGCATCGACGCCACAGGGGCCGGCGATGTTACAAATTCCCGTGAGCTTTGGTCATACGAGCTCAAAAATCACTGTTGTTCGACACCGTCTGTCCACGACGGTCTGGTTTTTGTCGCTGACTGTGGGGGATATATACACTGTGTGGATGCCGAAACAGGCAAACCTTACTGGACCCACGATACCGGAGATGAAATATGGGCCTCCACGCTTGTGGCCGACGGAAAAGTCTATATCGGCACACGACGAGGGAATTTCTGGATATTAGCCGCCAACAGGGACAAGAAGATTATAAGTTCGATTAAGTTAGACAGCCCCATACACGGCTCACCGGTCGCCGCCAACGGCGTGCTATACATTGCCACAATGAAGAATCTCTACGCTGTAAAAGTATCCGGAAAATAAACTGGTTAAATCTAAGGAGATAATCATGAAACGCATAAATTCTTTCCTGCTCATTCTTATTTTTGGAATTGTTCTAACACTCTCTCGTGATACCACAGTACAAGCCGCAAACGGTATTGTAGAACAATGGACTCGTTTTGAGGACACGTTTCAAAGCTCAAAGGACTATAATAATCCTGTCCAGGACATTAAGGTAACAGTAAAATTTACTTCGCCAAGTGGAAATAAAAGAACGTTCCTTGCCTTCTGGGACGGAACCGGTGTATGGCGTGTACGCTTTTCGCCGGATGAACCGGGCAAGTGGACATATCAAACATTATGCTCTGACACAAATAATACAGGACTTCACAACCAAACCGGCTCGTTTCAATGTGAAAAATACCGGGGAGTTCTTCCACTTTACCGGTATGGAGAATTGCGTCTTTCTAAAAACCGGCGATACTTCGAGCACGCTGATGGTACTCCTTTTTTCTGGCTGGCCGATACCGTCTGGTGTGGTCCGGCGCTTTCGGACCTGAATGATTGGAAGATTTTCCTCAAAGACCGCCTGTGGAAAGAATTTACCGCCATCCAGTTTGTAATGACCCAATGGCGTATGACCAAAACGGACGCGGATGGAAATCCCACTTTTTTGGGCAAGGACAAAGTCGCCGTCAATCCTCCATATTTTCAGCGTTTGGACAAGTATGTCGATGCGATTAATGATGCGGGTCTTGTTGCGGTACCGGTTTTGCTCTGGGCAATCCGGGGCGATGACAATCCGGGCTATTATTTGCCCGAAGACCAAGAAATTGTGTTGGCCGAATATATGATAGCCAGGTACGGTGCACATCAGGTAATCTGGTTCCTCGGCGGTGACGGTGACTATAGCGGAGAAAATGCGGAAACCTGGAAACGGATTGGCCGTGCAGTGTTCAACGAAGACCAGCATCGCCTGGCAACTATGCACGTCAGGGGAAAAAGCTGGGTTGGTAAAGAATTCCGCGATGAGCCGTGGTTCAGTTTTATCGGTTATCAGAGCGGACATGGTGACGATGAAAAAACCTTCCGCTGGCTTAACCAGGGACCGCCCGCCACAGAATGGACCAACGAACCCAATCTGCCCATTATCAATATCGAACCCAACTACGAAGCGCACAACGGCTACACCTATCGAAAAGTCCACAACGACCATTCTGTACGTCGTGCCGCATATTGGAGCTTACTGGTTTCCCCCACGGCGGGAGTAACCTACGGCGGTCAGGGAATCTGGGGCTGGCATACGACGGTACAGGCCCCGGCTGACCACGTCAGCACCGGTCTTGGCTCGCCCTGGTACATCGCGAAAGACCTCCCCGGTGCACTCAGCATGAAATACCTGCACCAGCTCTTCAAATCAATCGAATGGTGGAGGCTGGTCCCCGCACAGGAAATCCTCATCGAACAGCATGGGAAAGAAGATGCCTCCAAATTCATCGCAGCGGCAAAATCAAAAGAAGGGGACTTGCTTGTGGTCTATCTTCCTGAAGGCGGCTCCGTCACGATAAAAACCGATTCACTCAAAAAGGATGCAACTGCTCGCTGGTACCATCCCCGCACAGGCGGCTGGCTCGACGCCGGCAAAATCGAAAAATCCCCACAGACTTTCGAGACCGTTGACCGCAATGACTGGGTGTTGTTGATTGAAGCAAAGTAGGCGATGGACTTTATGAGGGCAAGACAATCATGAGAAAATTTGGGATGTCAGTTTTGTTACTTCTTGCCGGTTTCATTCTTGTCTCAAACGTATCTATTGCAAAGTCGGCTGTAACGCCGCCTTTCTTCAATGTAGTGGATTACGGCGCTGTAAGGGATGGTAAAACTCTTTGCACCGAGGCCATCCAGAAGGCCGTGGACGCCTGCGCCTCCGCGGGGGGCGGTATGGTGCATTTTCCAGCAGGAAATTACCTCTCGGGCGCAATCTTTCTCAAGAGTAACGTAACATTGCACATCGGTGAGGGTGCAACACTCTTGGCGAGCACGAACTTTGAGGATTTTCCGCCGTTTACACCGCGCTGGCGGATGTCATCAGACGATACAAAACGTTCGAGCCTGATTACCGGTATCGACCTTGAAAACATCGCCGTTACCGGCAGGGGCACTCTAAATGGTCAGGGCAAGCCATGGTGGGAGGCATTGCGGAAAGATAAGAACAGGAAGGAAAGCCAGGAGAAGATTCTTACCTATGGTCGTCCACGGGTGATTAACCTCTACCGCTGCCGCAATGTACTGCTCCAGGGAGTTACTATTATTGAATCTCCCTCCTGGACGGTCCATCCGGTTGGTTGTGACAATCTGGTGGTAGAAGGTATTTCGATTATCAATCCCGAATCCGGTCCAAACACCGATGGCGTGAATCCTGAATCCTGCCGAAACGTGCGCATATCAAACTGCTTTATCGATACGGGCGACGACTGCATCACATTGAAATCCGGAAGCAATGAAGAAGGCAGATTGAAGGGCAAGCCTACGGAGAATGTTACCATTACCAATTGTGTAATGTACAAAGGCCACGGCGCCGTAGTCATCGGCAGCGAAATGTCAGGAGGTGTCCGCAACGTTACCGCCAGCAACATCGTCTGTGTGGGAACCGACCGTGCTGTCCGTATCAAGAGCACACGGGGCCGCGGCGGCGTCGTGGAAAACATTCGCTTCTCCAACTTTGTAGTCGAAAACGTCAGAGAGCCAATCTACATCACGACTTTTTATACAAAGACCGACCCGGAGCCTGTTTCACAGCGGACACCAATTTTTCGCGACATCGCCATAAGCCACTTTACCATCAAGAACTCACCGTGTACGGCTAAAATCTTTGGACTGCCCGAAATGCCCATACAGGGACTGCGTATAACCGATGTAGCGGCCTCAACTGAGATAGGATTATTATGTGACAGCACCGTAGGTCTTGAGCTGCAAAACGTGCAGGTCAATACGAACAAAGGTCCTGCTTTCGACATCAGAAACTGCAAAAATCTTGATCTCAATGGAATCAAAACGACGAATCCGCGAGCAGATGACCCCGTGCTCCGTATGGAAAACGTACAAGATGCCTTTATCCACGGATGCAAAGCATTTCCTGGAACAGGGAGCTTTCTTGAACTCAGGGGAAAAACCACAAAAGGCATTCTTTTAGCTGGAAACCAGCTTTCCGCTGCAAACAATTCATTTGTCCTGAAGAATGGTGCTCAGAAAGAAGCTGTTGTGGAGAAATAAAAAACGCATTTTATTGCGAAAGAACATATGTCGAGAAGGAGGAACAATTATGAAAAAGGATATTATTAACAAGCGGCATGCTGCTACTTTTGTTAGTCTTACGTTTAAAGTTGTCGATGCTCGTATCGATGCTCGCCCAGGAAACTCGAATCTCGGGCTTCCAGCCTCCAGTTTCGATACAAGCTTCGACAACGACAAACCAGCTTTATCTGCTTCGGGTAGCAAAATGTCAAGGCAATACGAAGGAATGGACCGCCGGGAATTTCTGAAAAGGGTCGGCTGCGCAGGTGCCGGACTTGCTCTTGCCGCTATTCACCAGCAAGCATCAGCTCAGCCGGTCAGCGAATTGCAGAAACGAGTTCTTGGGCGAACAAACCAGAAGGTCTCCATCCTCGGGCTCGGCACAGCACCGGTGGGCGAAGGGCCTGTTGAAGTTCAGGAGGGCATTAAAATCTTCGGTGAAGCCATCGACCGCGGGATTACTTATATCGATACCGCCGGGATATACGGCAACGCCGAAGAGATACTTGGGCACCTGGTCCCGAAGCGGCGGGATAAGCTGTTTATCGTAACAAAAGTCTCGACAGATACTGCTGATAGAGCGGAGCGTTCGCTTAGCGAATCGCTGCGCCGGCTCAAAATCGACCACCTCGACCTCGTACATATCCACAGCATTGGCAGCAAAAACATTGAGCGGGTCCTGGCTAAGGACGGCGTCCTCGAATACCTTTTGAAGCAGAAGGAAGCCGGCAAGATACGTTTCATTGGAATATCAGGGCATAACAGGCCGCCCAATTTCGTCCGTATGCTCCAAACCGGCCAGATTGATGTAATTATGTGCGTGATGAATTACGCCGACAGGAACATTTATGATTTTGAAAGCGAGGTTTTGCCCGAGGCAAGAAAACGAAACGTCGGCTGCGTGGCTATGAAGGTCTATGCCGGCATCAAGGGCGGCTTCCCCAATCACGGAAGCGGCCATATCGGTTGTGTTACGGAGCCCGCTTATTTGCCGCAGGCTCTCGCTTATGCGCTCGACCTCGAAGGCGTTAGTGTAGCCGTGGTTGGCCCTTACACCGTCGAGCAAGCCATACAGAACGTTGAATTTGCCAAGAAATACAAGCCGCTCTCTGAAGAGCAACGCGCCACATTGTTAGAATACGGTAAGAAACTGGCGCCGAGTCTTGGACCACGGTACGGCCCCGTAGCATAAAACTCGCTCATTATTTCCTCGTCCCAGGCTCAACTACAAAGATTAGAGACAATCAATAGGGAAGTAACGGATGACGAAAAAGAGATTTTTATTTTGTACAATTGTTATAATACTTATAATGTCCGCGCCGGTTTCGGCTGCCGATTGGCCTCAATGGCGCGGGCCTTTTTTTAATGGCTCAACCGATGAAAAAAACATCCCCCGTTCCTGGAGCCAAACCGAAGGCATCGCCTGGGTCAGTCCGCTTCCCGGTCCCAGCGGCGCCACTGCCATTATCTGTAACGGCCGGGTGTTCGTCAGCTCTACAGTCAAGGAAAGTCCCGATTTTGTCGCCCTGTGCTTCGACGCCCAAAATGGCAGACAGTTGTGGAAAAAACATATCGGCTCGGATGCCCGCAGATTCCCCCGCAATAATATGGCCTCACCTTCCCCTGTCACCGACGGCAAACACGTCTTTTTCCTGTACGGCAGCGGCGACCTTGCCGGCTTCGACTATGAAGGCAACAAACTCTGGTCAGGCAATATTGAAAAGGAATATGGTAATCTGGCCCTGCAGTTCGGATATAGCTCCAGCCCATTGCTTTATCAAAACAAACTCTACATCCTTGCGGTTCGCCGTAACAAACCTTACCGCCGACCGGAGGCTGATGCGCCTCTCGATTCGTTCCTGATGGCGCTTGACCCGCGAACTGGCAACACTATCTGGAAACAACAGCGGCCTACCAACGCATTCAACGAGGGTATGGAAACCTACAGCACACCCATACCCTTTGTTCGTAACGGACGAGCTGAAATCCTCAATACCGGCGCCGACTTCATCACCGCGCACGACCCGGACACAGGAAAAGAATTATGGCGTTTTGAATACCTCACGTCCAAAGTCAGAGATTCGCGTATTATCCCTTCTCTCGTAACCGGCGAGGGCCTGATTTTCGGCACACGGCACAAACACGGCGGCGTTTTTGCCGTTCAACCCCCCAGCCTGAATAATCCTTCTGACGCTCGCATAGTATGGGAATTTAACGGCCCATCACCCGATGCCAGCACTCCTCTTTATTATCAAGAACGCCTCTATGTTCTGAACGGCATCAGGTACGGAAAAGTGGTAACTTGTCTTGAACCCAAAACAGCCCGTCAAATCTGGCAGGGCAAAATAGGTGGGCAAGGCCCCTGGCGCGCCTCATTGACCGGCGCAGACGGCAAACTCTACTGCATCAACGAAACCGGCGAAATCGTCGTGCTCGCCGCCGGCGGCGATGAGTTCAAAATTATCTTCCAGACAAAAATAGAGGAAGGCCCAATCCAGTCTTCGATAGCTGTCGCCGATGGCCGCCTGTTCATCCGTACCGCCCAAAATCTCCACTGCATCGGCAAATAATATATCTTTTCGTTATCAATGTAGTAGAAAATGAAACGGACGACACACAGAGCAAAATTCTCCTCCGAAAAGTTGCATCGTGAGTACAAATCAAATATAATTTTCAAATCTTGTTATGTATCCGAAATCAAGACAGGGTATCTTTTTAAAATCTAATGGAGGATATTATATGTATAAGCAAAAACAAATAGACCGACGCGATTTTTTAAAGATAACAGCGCTGACAGCCGCAGGCGCCGCTTCTGTTATCCGCAGCAGACCTGTGATGGCCCAGGATAAAGGCGAACGCCCAATGCAGGCTGCCGATGTTACCGTGCTCAATCCGCAGAACCGCGTGCCGGTCAGCCTGATTATCGACGATTCGACCTGCCTGGTGAACATGGCGCACTTCGGCATACCGCACTTCGCCACGGCCTGGCCGGACAGGTACAAGCAGGACTGGCGAAGCCTGCCCCGCGAGATACCCGACTCGTTCGTGCGCAAGTTCGGCCAGTGGTGCCGCGAACACGGTGTAAAGGGCAAATACACCATCGTCCCGTACCCGGCTTGCGTCGGCTGGCTGGACCGCTGCCTTCCCGGCTGGTCGAACAAGGAACTGGATGACAGCCTTAAGCTTGTCCGCGAATTAATGATGCCCGACTGGGATATCCATCCTGAGATGGTCAGCCACACCTGGGTCATCGACACCAAGACCGGCCGACCCTATCCGGAGCGAACCGGCTACTACATAGAGAACGCGGGCTGGAGCCAGGACAAATCAGCCGATGAATTAGCCGACTATATGGCCTACGCCCTGCGAATCCTGAAGAACGTCGGCCTGCCGTGCGAAGGCATAACGACGCCCGGCGGCTTCGGCAGCCAGAACCGCGACAACCTCGCCAAGGCCACGCTCCAGTCGTGCCGCGATGTATTCAATGCCGAGATTCCACACTACTTCCGTGACCTCTTCACAGATGACCAAAGTGTTGCCCCTCTTGTCCAGTACGCATCCGGCCTTAATGGTGATAATCCGAAATGCGTTGTATCTATCATCGGCTGTACCGGCGACTGGTTCGGCGGCTGGGACGGATTGACACCAGGCTCGGTGGATAAACACATAACCGAAGACCTCAAAGGCGGAAGGCTGCCGCAGGTCATCGACAAGGGCGAGCCGGCAATACTCGTCTGCCACTGGCCCGGCGTCTATTACAACGGCGAAGAATTAGGCTTCAATATTTTCAAAGAGGTCGTCCGGCGGATGCACGCCCGGTACGACAACCTGCTCTGGATGAAACAAGGCGAAATCGCCCGCTATTGGGCGGCTAAGGAGCTGACGCAGATTGAAAAACAAGACCGGCAAATAACATTCAACGCCCCGTTCGCCACAACGCGATTTACTATCCGAACCAAAACGAATTCAACAACCGCTCCTAAGCTGATGATAGATGGACAGCCCGTTCAACTAAATCGTGCAAACGGACTGTTGCAGTTACAAAGCCAAACCTGGTACGCCGATGGCCGGGACATTATGGTCTGCTTTGACTTACCGAAAGGCAAATCAACTCTGGAAGTGTAACGAGCAAAGTCAGCTAATCGCGCATCCCTCAACCTCGAATGGGCAGAGTAAAGAAAAAGGGCTGACAGTGTCTCAAGTTGCCAGCCCTTTGAATATCCTTGGCGTTTTGTTTCTTTCTGAGTCGTCCTAATGCGCCAGGGCCTTGATTTACTATGGCTCTACTACCCGGTTGTAGATGCGAACATCATCAATCAGGCCGGACCAGTAGGTTCCGGCTTCCATAGCCTTGCCGGTACCGATGTAAAAGCCACCGGTTGCTATTTCCAGACCATCCTGAGCATCTTTGGCTACTTCGACATCATCGACATAGAGCCTTCTGTTTGAACCATCCCAGACAAAACCTATCCGGTGCCAGTTGCCATCGGTGATGACTGTCTGGGAGAGCAAGGGAACGCTGGACCGGCCGGGACCTTTAAGCTCCGTCATCAGGTTACCTTCTAATGAATCCGTGCAAAGCCATCTCACTCCGCCAATTTGCGACAAAACGACCTGGCCCGGAACACCACCTTTGATCCAAGCGAATACACTGAAATCGCCGTCCGCAGGGGAGATGATGAAAGGTGTGCTCACATAATCATCGACCCCGTCCAACTGAAGTGCACCGCCCACCTTACCATCTTCAGGCTGCCAGAGAGGCTCTCCGTAAAGCGTTCCGTCGTACTCGCCGACACTATCGTAGGCTATGCTGCCCTCTGTCTCGTCCAACTTCCAGTACGCAACCAATTCAGGAGGCAGAATTTCCTGCTGCCAGTAGTGCATCAGGACCTCCAGGTCATTCGCATCAACCACACCGTCACCCCAGGGCATGGGACCGATGTCCACTGATGGCTCATTCTGGCCCCAGTGCTCGATGAGTATGACGAGATCGCTGATATCCACGATTTCATCGGCGTTGAAGTCAACGACCGGAATGATGGGTGCCTGCCAGAGGTCGGCGCTGCCAATTCCGCCAGGACGGTCGGAACCGAAGTAGAGCGTAGAACCATCGGCTGAGATGTTCGGCGAAAAGTCCCAATACGAGCTATTGATAACTGGTCCGATATTCATCGGTTCTCCCCAGGGATCGTTTGTTGTTGCTCTGGTCGTAACCCATAAGTCCTGCCCACCATACCCGCCGAGCCGCCATGGCCCAAGCATGTGATCGCTGAAGAATAACATACGGCTGTCGGCAGAGATGTCCGGGAAAGCCTCATTAAGAGAGCTGTTTATTGTGGCCCCTAAATTCACCGGACTGCCCCAGGGGTCATTTTTCGTTGGCCGGCTTGTAAACCCATAGATCGTCACCGCCCAACCCGCCAGGCCGACCGGACATAAAGAAAAGAACCAGGCCGTCGGCTGAGATGCTCGGCATCCAGTCGTAAGTTGAGGTGTTGACGGTCGCTCCAAGATTCACAGGCGGTCCCCAGGGATCCGAGACGCTTGCTCGCGTGCTTACCCAAAGGTCATCGCTGCCATGGCCGCCGGGACGGTTGTAGGAGGAAAAGTACAGCGAGAGACCGTCAGCCGAGATACTCGGTGATTGGCCCAAATACACTGTGTTGACCGGGGCCCCGATATTCATACAAGGTCCCCAAGGGTCATCTTTACTTGCCCGTCTTGACACGTATATATCAGCGAGTCCGTGCCCGCCAGGTCTGCGGGACTCGAAGAATAGTTCCAAACCGTCCGCCGAGATGCTTGGGTCAATCTCGACTGACGAACTGTTGATGTTCGGCCCGAGATTGACGGGCTCACCGAAGGTGAAATCTGCCTGGGCACTCCCGCCGCCGAGCACAATAGCGGCAAAAACCCCAACTAACAACAACCTAATTCTGTAAACATCTAACCGTTTCATTTTACACCTTCTTTTCTTTAACACGTTATTTCGCAACAGAATGCATTTGATCCTGGCACAATGCCAGAACCCACACGATTGAAATTGTCTTTTTCATTTCATCATCCTTTCAAAAATTGTTAATATTTTCACCTTGTTAGAAATCAGATGTTTATCGACCGCCATACTAAACCATGGATTCCTAACAGGATAAACGCCGTACACTATGCGCATGCTTGAGAGCTAAGACTTGACATGATGAAAATCTCGCTGATTGAATGCCATTTGGACCACCTCCTCCAAACGGCTTATAATACACAAAGATTATGCCATCACCGCGTTTTTGTCAAGAGAAAAATCTGTAACGCGATTTACTGTGGGCCGGCGCTATTCGGGCCAGTCGTACCCAGAGACCCGCTGCCGTAAATCGGCCTTAATCGAGCTCTACGAATGCTGGGGCAAGCCGAAACAAGCCGCCCAACGGCGGGTAAAACGGCCCGGCCGCCGCTGCAAAAAAGTGGGTGCGGCCGCTCCACTGCCCGAAAAAAGCTTGACCGCTGTCTCCATAAATGGTATCCTTAATATAATAGAAACATACGAACTATTCCTTTGTTTTTCGAAGGAGGGTTAATATGGCCTGTTTAAGCAAAACCTTGAGTCTATCAGTACCTAACAAACAAAACGGCTATTTAACAATACTGCTCCCCGCATCACTTGCCATCTGCCTTTTGGTCCTGCCGGCCTACGCAAAATACGAAGGCGGCGCCGGAACGGCCGGCGACCCATATCTGATTTCCACAGCCAAGCATATAAATGAGATTGGGACACATCCCGGTGATTGGGACAAGCACTTCAAACTGATAGCAGATGTAAACATGAGCGACATAACGGCAACAGAATACAACATTATTGAGAACTTTACCGGTACTTTTGACGGAAACAACTGTACAATTTCCAACTTCACCCTGACCTCAACACGCGAAGAGAACACAGGACTTTTTGGCTCCGTCGGTGGAAACATCAAAGATTTAAGACTGCTCAATCCCAATATCTTTGCACAAGGAAGAAATGTTGGTTCGCTGATAGGCTACCTGAATCAGGGAAGTATCACAAACTGCTATGCCAAAGGTGCAGTCGTCTCAGGCGGTCAATACGTCGGCGGCCTCGTGGGCCTAAATACCGGCAACGTCACCAAATGCGGCTCAACCGGCAGTGTCACGGGTGACGAGTATGTCGGAGGCTTAGTCGGACAAATTGACGACGGCAAAGTGATGATGTGCTATTCAAGGGCCGGCGTCTCCGGCAATAGAAATGTCGGTGGGCTGGTGGGCAAGACAGGCGATGAAGCAAGCGAAGTTACCCACAGCTATGCCACCGGCAGTGTCGAGGGAGACACATACGTCGGCGGGCTGGTAGGGCAAGTTGAGCGTGGCAATGCCTACAAGTCCTACTCAACAGGCAGCGTATCAGGCATTCAATACGTGGGCGGCCTTATAGGATATACAAGAGTTTTAGGAAGGGTTTCGCAATCTTTCTGGGACACCCAAACCAGCGGCCAAACAACCAGCGCCGGCGGGATGGGCAAAACTACTGTCCAGATGCAGCTGAGGAACACTTTCATTTCCGCAGGATGGGATTTCTGGAACACCTGGGAAATCTGTGAGGAGACAAATTATCCAGCGTTGCAATGGCAGATTCCGGCTGCAGATTTCCTCTGTCCGGACGGCGTTAATTTTATCGATTACGCCTTTTTTGTACAGCACTGGGTACAGAATAATTGCAACGAAGCAAATGCTTATTGCGATGGCACAGACCTCAACCAGTCCGGCTCAGTGGATTTCTGGGACCTCGAAATCTTTACTGAACAATGGCTGGAAGGTTTTGATTAGATTAATATTGCAAGCCCAATTTCAAATTTTAAAAGGGGCCTATACCAAATCAATCAGTATAAGCCCCGAATTAAAGCAAATCTATAACATCAACCACGCAACAAATGGTTACCTAAATCCAGACTTACGGTGCCGGAGGATACAGACGAATATCGTCAAAGTACATCGTACCTGAACCGCCGGCTACCGGATTCTTTTTGTTACCAAGACCAAGAGCAATCGTATTGACATTGGCAAGGCTCACGCCCTGGTCTGCAAACGCTTTCATGTCGATATTCCATCGGGTCCAGGTTGCTATCTGCGCTGCATTTGGATTATCATGAGAGACTACCGCACTGCCATTGAGAGCAACATACAACGTCTCAGCAGCGTTAGCCGAATTGCCTCTGAACCAAATTGTCAGTGTGCTAACACCATTCTCGGTCCAGTCACGCGGATAAGTCAGCGTCTTCTGGGCCTCCGAATACTTGAAGACGCTGTTGTCATAGAATAAAGGCAACGCTTGATTACCTCCGTGAACGATAGTCTCCTCGGTGTAAGAAGCGGTGCTTTCGTCGCCCACGGCTGCGCCGGTCCCGTTACCGGGATAGGCCGGTTCATTACCGTGCGCGGCATAGCCAAGCCCATCTTTCCACGACCACCATATCTCGTTGTTGCCAACGTCGTAGTCCTCGAAATCGTCCACGACAAGGAAGTTGGCAGTCGTAAAGCTCCAGACAGGGCCTGCCCACGGACTGTCGGGATTGACGTTATTGACCTCATCAACACGCCAATAGTAGGTGGTATTCCACAGGAGTTTTCCGGGTTCATAGCTCTCATCCTCTTTGGGACGGCTGCCTTTGTACTCTGGCGAAGCCGTACCGGCATTTTTCACGGCATCTTTATCAGCGCCGAAATAGACCTGATGCGAAGCAGCATAGACTCCCGGCGACCAGGCAAGAACCGGTGTGTGCTTTACATCCACGGCGCCATTAGACGGGTTCAGGCTCACAACGGCGCCCTGAGTGGTAAAGCTCCAGACGTGGCCTTTATGCGTGGCGGGGGGATCGAACTCATCGACCCGCCAGTAGTAAGTCTTAGACAATTTAAGTGTGCCGGGATTATAGGTCGTAGCTCCCTGAGGAAGACCTCCGGCGGCATTGCTGACATTGTCAAAATTATCGCCAAAGTAAACGGTGTGCAATTTAGAACCAAAACCTCCCGTCCAGCTAAGCTTTGCACCCAGTTCTACCTGCTCTGCAGCATCAGCCGGTTTGGGTGCATAGGCAGTCTTTGGCGGAATCATAAAGCTCCAGATATCGCCTTTCCAGGGACTATTTGGGTCGGTATCATTGACCTCATCGATTCGCCAGTAGTAAGTCGTGCCGGGGACAAGACCATCCGGAAAAGCGAATCCGGGGAAGCCTACAACGTAAAACGTGTCGGTCTGGTTGCCCTGGAATGTGCTCTCAGCGCCGGCGTCCACATCATCAAAATTGTCACCCAAATAAACATCGTGCGAGACGGCATAATCTCCCGCCCGCCAGCCAAAGCTTATCCACGTATCTTCGTGAAGTGTGCCATTTCGCGGATCGGGTCCGTAGGCCTTGACGATGGCGCCGCCCTGATTCTCCATGCTTGACTTGATGTCGTCCTCGCTCAGCACGTGATTGTAGACGCGCACGTCGTCGATCATGCCCGTATAGGACTCACCAGTAGTTGTAGGATCACCTCCAATGTAATAGGTCGCGTTCGTGCCATCTGTTGTCTGGAAGGCTGATTCCCGTGAGAGGGCCCCGTTGACGTAGATGCGAAAGTTCGTCCCATCCCCTACCACTGCGACGTGTGTCCATTGGTCGGCAGGAACAACATCTGGGGCTGTCTCACACATACCTCCCGCCCAACCTCCGCCAACGAGACCACGCCATGAAAGCCTCCCATCGTTGTTAATGAACAGCGTGTCATTTGAGCTGCCATCCGCTCTAATCGACCGAAAAATCTGCTGCCACGTGTTGCCAGTTCGCTTCGGGTTAATCCAGGCAACCAGCGTAAATGATTCCTGAAACAGGTCGGCGGTTAACGAATCAGAGGCGGGGATTACGACGCGACTGCCTTCAAATGCGAGCGCTTGTCCAAATTGTCCGTCGACAACTGTCGGACCGTCTTCCAGTGTTCCGTTGTTGCCGTTGCCCGTCGCGTCCAGCGCGGTCGTGCCGGCACCGTCGTCGAGCTTCCACTGCCCCACAAGCTCAGCCGAAGCATCACTAATCAGCCCCAACAACAAAACAAAAGAAATCAGATAAATCAATTTCTTAGACATAATAATCCTCCTTCACCCCGTCCCGTCTTTGCCGCAAGGCATCCTGCGGACGACGGGCGGGGTTCAAAAAATAAATATAGGTTATTAAGAGATGTAAAAATGTTCACCGTGAAGCACAAAGTTCTCGCTACAACTCCGTGCCTTACACAATTCATAATAACTCCTCCTACATCAAAAAAAACTACGAAAATTCTCCCTGCAAGAGAGCCAATAATCCACTAATCCGTAAGCTCAGCCAAATTTGTTTATATCATATTAGCAATCTTGTCGTCAAGAAAAATCAATGTTTTGGAATGAAATATTGAGTGTCGCGATGGACAAATCGCTTTGTTTGTTAATCCCAAAATCTCGAAAAGTCAAATCCATCAATTCGTTTCCTCCGGAGCGGGTCAAAAAGTCTGCGTTTTTCCAAGTTTCTGATTTCCGTGAGAAAACATAAAAAACGCCAAAATACGAAAAACCGCTCATTTTTGAAATCACCTCCGAATTATTGTAATTATCTGCATCGCAAGAGCTTATAAAATTTTCACCTAAAGTCTAAAAAACCAAACGTCAAAGCGTAAGTGAAAATCCGCCCTCCGGCGGGTCTAAATACACTAAGGTCCGAACGTGTGAAAATAAGGAGTTTTTACAGGTAAGAACCATTTTTTTGTAACAAAACGGCATTCTCAAGCGTCTGATATTGTAATGACGGGTGTTACTATATATCGACTGGTTTTGATTGATGTAAGTTTCGTATTTATAAAGACTTGTGATTCTAAAAGGAAATTTATTGAGGTGGTCATAGCGGAATGAAATTGCAGCGAAAGAAAAAATTAGGCCAGTTACTTTGTGAAAAATCATATTTGGACGAATCCAGCCTGGAATTTGCGCTTGCCGAGCAAAAGCTCGAACATCGGCGTCTGGGCCAGATATTGCTGGAGCTTGGTTATATAACGCAAGCCCAGTTAAATGAAGCACTTGCGCTCCAGGTAGGAATAGAAAGGATAGATTTGACTGACATTTCTATAGGCAGTGAAATCATTGCCCTTGTGCCGGCGGAACTGGTCAGCAAATACAATATTTTGCCGTTACGGTTTGAGAATAGAAACACCATAGAGAATCCAGAGAATAATCAATCATCAAGAAACAATAATCAATTATTGGCTATGGCGACGACAGACCCGTTTCAGCCGCAGGTTCTTGAGGACTTACGGATGGTAACCGGCTATCCGGTGCGCCGGTATTACGCTGACCCGAAAGAGATGGAAAACGCAATAATGAAATTCTATGGCAGCAACGTGGCAAGGATGCTGGATAATCTTGTACCGGCAGACCAGCGGCTGGAGGCTAATGAGCTGGGCAACGGAGATTACTCACCGGCGAAGCTGCACGAGTTAGCCAGAGAGCCGTCTTTGGTTAATCTCGTGAATCTGATAATTTTTGAAGCAATTGAGGTCCGTGCAAGTGATATTCACATTGAGCCGTTTGAGCAAGAGGTAAAGATAAAATATAGAATCGACGGCATGCTTGTTGAAAGGACGCCTTCTTCAAAGCGTCTTCAGGCGGCGATCACTTCGCGAATTAAGATTATGGCAGATATGAACATCGCCGAACGATTTGTGCCGCAGGACGGACATATTGAATTTGCCGGTAAAAACTGCAGAGTCGATATTCGCGTTTCAACTGTGCCGACGATATTCGGTGAATCTGTTGAGCTGAGACTTTTGGACAGGACGGCATCATTGATTGGGCTTGAAAAGCTGGGGATGAACGAACAATGTCTGGAAGGTTTCACTAAATGTCTGCATAAAACACATGGGATTGTGCTTGTTACAGGGCCGACCGGTTGTGGTAAGACGACGACGCTTTATGCGGCGTTGAATAAGATATATTCGCCGGCTGTGAAAATGATAACGATAGAAGACCCCGTCGAATATCAGCTCGAAGGTATTAACCAGATGCCGGTCAATCCGAAAAGGGGGCTTACGTTCGCTACGGGTCTGCGGCATATACTTCGTCACGACCCGGACATCGTAATGGTGGGGGAAATTCGAGACGGAGAAACCGCCAATATAGCAATTCGCGCAGCCTTGACAGGACACCTTGTTTTCTCGACACTTCATACAAACGACGCTCCGGGCGCGGTTACGAGATTGATAGATATGGGTGTTGAGCCGTTTCTTTTAGCCAGTTCGCTGGAAGCGGTATTGGCCGAAAGACTGATTCGCAAGATTTGTCTGAAGTGCAAAGAGCCTTACAAGCCGGACGAACATCTAATCAAGAACCTGAATGGCTCGATGGAAATTAAAGCAGGTACAAAGTTCTATCATGGTGCCGGTTGCAATGAATGCAGTCAGACCGGCATGTCAGGACGGACGGGTATATTCGAATTGCTTAGAATAACCAGCAAGCTGCGGGAGCTGATAGCGGAAAAGCCGACAACCGACCAGATTATTAAAGCGGCACCGGCAGACCATATAAGTATGGTGCACGATGGCATTGCCAAGGTCTTAAAAGGTATCACGACTCCTGAGGAGATTTTCCGAGTCTCGAAGAGTATTGGTGAAGAGTAAAGCGTGAAATGTCAAACGTATCTCGATTGAGATATTGGATATGAGAAATGAGCCAGTTTTCTTACAAAGCAGTTAATCGAAGCGGCGGACATATTAGGGGAACAATAGAAGCTATTGACCGCAGAAGCGCTGTGGCCGCTCTGACTGATAAAGGCCATTTCGTAACGGAATTGGCCGAAAAAGCTCAATCGCGGAGTGTTACGCCGAGTATCAAAGGTGGCGAGAAAGTAACGCTTGGCTATAAAAATATAAGCAGGTTCGTGCGGTTTGGTTCGCGAAGGGTTACCAGCAAAGACGTTTTAGCTATGACCACCCAGTTTAGCACAGCTTTGCAGGCGGGACTTCCGCTGCTGAACGGGCTCAAGCTTATTCTCGAGCAACAGCACAAGCCGGCGATGAAAGAAATGTTAGGTGACCTTGTAAATGCGGTCAGTTCCGGACAGTCACTTTCAGAAGCTATGGCAAAGCACGAGAAGATTTTCAGCCCCTTATATCTATCGATGATAAGAGTCGGCGAGACAGGAGGAATTCTCGAACAAACATCTGCCCAGCTGGCAGGAATATTGAGCAGGGACGAGAAGATAAAAACAAATATGAAAAATGCATCGGCGTATCCTGTCTTTGTTTTGTGCGTTGGGCTTGCATCTGTGGTTATCATAATCACATGGATACTGCCGACTATATTAGGAACGATAAGCGAGAGCGGTGCGTTACTGCCCTGGCCTACAAGAATGCTATTAGGAATCAGCGAATTTACGAAAGCTCTACTTACAAAGGTTTACGGATGGATTATTCTCGCTCTGATTGGAACAGGGATGTATTACCTGGCAAAATGGACGAGAACCAAGGGCAAAATCAAGTGGGATACTTTTAAGCTGAGAATACCCGTGTTAGGTTCGGTTTTACAGACGATAGCAGTAGGCAGATTTGCAAGAACTCTCGGAGCGCTAACCAAAGGAGGCGTTATCATTTTGGAGGCCTTGAGTGTTGTTCGTGATACGCTCGGTAATGAATTGCTGGGCAGAGAAATCGATGCGGTGGCTGAAAAGGTCAAGCGCGGCGAGCCGCTGGCCGACCCTTTGAACGAATCGGGATACTTTCCGCCGCTGCTTGTGCAGATTGTCTCAATAGGCGAGCAGACAGGCAAGCTCGATGAATTGCTGCTCAACGCCGCTGATACTTTCGATAGTGAGGCGGACTCGGCGATAAACAGATTTATGGCAATCTTCCCGGCGCTGCTGATATTGCTATTAGCTTTGGTGATAGGTTTTATTATAGCGGCAACACTGCTGCCAATAGTCGTAATGACTCTGGGTGGAGGGGCGTTTTGACGGTAATTAGCGGTTCGTCAGTCGTAGCTCGACCCACGATTTGCAAAATATGATTCTTAGTTTTAGGAAAGGTAGTCAAATGGAGCCCAAGAAGCAGAAGAGAAAGGCATTTACGCTCATAGAGCTGCTTGTAGTGATTATTATTATATCTCTGCTTGCAGGATTTGTTGCGCCGAGATTGATGCAGCGCGTGGGCAAGGCCAAGAAGGACCTGGCAAGACCCAAGATGGCGATTATCGAATCTGCGCTGGAGAGATTTGGTCTCGATTGCGGGCAGTATCCGGATGACTCGGAAGGACTTGAGGCTTTGTTAGTTGCACCGGCGGGGCTTGAGGACAGGTGGAACGGGCCGTATGTAAAGCCAAGTCAGCTTCTCGACCCGTGGGACAATCCGTACATCTATGTTGCAGAAGGCCAAATCAATCCGGGCAGCTACGATTTGGTAAGCCTCGGAGCCGATGGCTCAGAAGGTGGTGAGGGTGATAACGAAGATATATTCAACGATTAGATTAGTTTGCAGCTCATAGCTCGTAGTTTATGAGCTCAAGTGAGTTTTATGAAAATGCAAAAACAAAGGTCAAAAGTAAAGGTCAAAGCGAAGCGATGCGGCTTTACACTTGCGGAAGTGTTAGTTGTGGTAATTATCATATCACTTCTCGCAGGTCTGAGCGGCGGTATTTACGTGGGGACGTATAAGAGAATGCTGGTCGAAAAAGCAGCACGAAATTTTGTCCTTACAGCCCAATACGCAAGAATAATGGCGATTGAGAAACAGCGCCAGTACAAAATACAGTTGGATGCAGCCAATAACAGATTTTACCTGGCTACAACGCAATTGGATAAAGAAGGCGAACAAACAGAGCAGATTATTGTGAAGGACTCTTTTTGCAAACCGGTGGAATTAGAAGGCGAGGTAAAGTTCGAGGACATTAAAATTACGCCAATTGGTTCGGAGACGGCAACCGAGGACGATGAGCAGGAGCAGACAATAGTTTTCTCGCCGAACGGCACAGCACAGTCAGCGGTAATTCAGATTGGTGACGGCAAAACTCATTATACAGTGAGTATTTTCGCTGCGACCGGCAAGGCAAAGGTGTATTTCGGCACGTCTGAAAATGTGGAACTCGGGGTTACCGATTTGGACGCAGAATAATGATGTGGGCAAAGACAAACAGGAAAGGTTTTACTCTGGTTGAGGCAGCCGTTGCAAGCACCATCCTTTGTGGAGCTGTTTTGACGGTGGGAGCAATCAGCACAAGCTCTCTTAGTGGAACAAGACTTAACAGGCAATATGAAGCGGCGGTGTCATTGATTGATAAACAGCTTAGCCTGATTGACTACGTCGGCATCGATGAATTCGTCGAATTAGGCCAGATGGAGGGGGACTTTGCGGAGATTGAGCCGGGCTATCACTGGGCAGTCGTTACCGAGTACCAGGATATTGACAGTCTGTATCTGGTAACCATAACGGTTAGCTGGGTCGAGCATAATCGTCCTTACAGCATTTCGGTGGATACCATGCTCGACGGGATAACCATATATATTGATGTTACCGCCGAGACGGAGTGAGCAAGAATATGTATTCGAAAAGGACAGGATTTACATTGGTAGAAGTGATGGTAGCCGTAACCATAGGGGGGTTTATTATGCTGGTGGCGCTGGGGACACTGAAGGCCGTTACAACCAGTGCCGAGCTGGTGGACAGTAATATCAGCGCTGCCGCCGAGGTGCGCTTTGCCTCGAATATGCTCAAAAGAGACCTCGTGAATTTTTACCGTGACGAAAATATAGAAAATACCAAATTGATAGGAACAGCCGGAGAATCAGAGCTGGAAAGTACCAGTTATCTGGTTTTTTACACCGTCAGCAGGGCAAAGGCCAGGGCTGACCAGCCGGAAGGTGACATATACGAAGTGGAATATTATCTGATGAAAGATGAAGAAAAGTCGGTGCTGATGAGACGATTGTGGCCAAACCCAAATGAAGATGATGAGCCGGGCGGAATCTTGTCTGTAATTGCTGAGAATATTAATGTTTTCCAAATTAGATACTTTGACGGCGAAGAATGGTCCGATGAATGGCCGGAAGAGATGCAGGCTCTGCCCCAGCTGATTGAAGTCAATATAGTGGCACAACCACCAAACCGGCCGGAGCCGACAACGGAATCCTTTATGGTGAATCTGACCAGATCCGTAACCAGTGCGGTCAATGCTTCCGAAAGTAATGAGCAAGAAGGAGGCGCCCAAGGAAGCGGCCCGTAAAACAGCACCAATGCAATTTCCGGGACGACCAGGTAAAAAGAAAGAATCGGAAAGTAAAAGTTTAGCTGAGAAAATGGGTACTAATAGTAACAAAAAAGGGCTTGTTCTTGTGGCAGTACTTTGGGTGGTAGTAGTGCTTATGGTGCTTGTCTCAGTGCTCGGACGCAAAAGCCGGCTCGATACAAAAGTATGCCTCGCCGGGACAGAAGCGCTGCGGTGTAAATGGGCCTGCAGGGCAGGGATAGAGAAAGCTGTCGGCGTGCTAAACGAGGACACAAGAGAAAGTGACTGCCTGACTGATTTGTGGAGTGATAATGATGAAGATTTCAATGATATTCCGCTCCAGAGGTGCTGGTTCACCGTCCGGCTTGTTGACGAGGCAAGTAAGTTGAACATAAATACCGCCACGAAAGGACAGCTTTTAGAATTGCCGGAGATGCTCGAAGAGATTGCAGATGCGATAATTGACTGGCGGGATGAAGATGATACGCCGAGCGAGGGAGGGGCTGAAGGCGGTTATTACGAGAATCTGCCGTTCGGGTATATGGCTCGGAACGGCCCTTTCAGAACGATACGTGAGCTGCTGCTGGTCAAGGGTGTTACACCCGAGCTGCTGTACGGTGAAGACACCAACTTCAACGACCAGTTAGACTACAATGAACAAGATGGCGCCGAAAGCCCTCCGAATGACGACGGAGATAGTGAGCTGGATAAGGGATGGATTGCGTATCTGACGTGCTATTCTTATGACAACAATAAAGACGCCGACGGTAATCAAAGGACTAACATCAACGAAGCCAATGAGAATCAGCTTACAAGCTCTCTTAATATAAGCAGCACTCAGGCCAAATGGATTGTGGAAAACCGTCCGAACAACGGATACCAAAGTATCGGTGATTTGATAAGTAATAACAGCCCTAAAACACCAGAAGGCAGCCGGGATGGGGAGATGGATTTGCAGACGTTTAGTCAGATAGCGGACAAAATAACCGTAGATAACAGTCAAAAGGTACCGGGGAAAGTGAACGTCAACACAGCATCAGAGATAGTTCTGGCCGCTTTGTTGGGCGGCGGCGATACGGCTGAGCAAACCGCCCAGGAAATAATCGCTTATAGAGAGAGCTTGTTGTACGGGATGCAAAGCATTGCGGAGCTGATGCAGGTGCCGTCGGTGAGCATTGATACGTTTAAGAAAATTGCGGGTTTTATAACCACTCGTTCCGATGTCTTTACTATTCGCTGCGTTGCAACGGCCGACAGAAATGGGATTAGCGGTGCAACAATGGAAACAGAGGCGGTAGTGGACAGAAGCTCAAGTCCTTATAAGGTGCTTTTCTGGCATCAGGGGGCAGGTAATTAAATGAGCAATTTAAATGATAAAGAATACAGCTAAAATTAGGACACAGCAATCTGTGGTGGCAATAGCACAAGAGGAAACCAAGCTCAAAGCCGTAGAGCTTCGAGAAAAGAATGGGACTCTCGAAGTTCTCTGGACAAAGAGCAGCAAAGATGCTTACACAGACTGGCGAGCCTTTGCAGCAGAGTGTGGCGTGTCCGTTGAGCCGAAAGCACACACAGGCGCTGAAAATAACAAGACAGTTGTGCTTGGCTTTAGCTCGTCAGGTGTGGCTTTTTATCGTATTAGTGTGCCTGCCGCGGGCAAAGAAGAGACCGCAGCGATGGTTAAATTACAGGCTGAAAGCCACCTGCCACTGCCGGCTGAGCAAATGGAATTCGCCTGGCGGGCCGACAAAACGCGAAATGAACAAATAGGCGTTACCATAGCGGCGGCAAGAAAGGAACAGCTGGAAGGGTTTGTAAAAAATGTGCGCAGTTTTGAGCCTGAGAAGATACTGTTAGACTGCGAGGGAATAGTAAAGGTCTGGAGGACTTTCTTTGCCGGAAACGAAAGAAACGCTGTAGTTCTAAGCTCGACAGCGCAGAATACCCAGGTTTGTCTAACTGAAAATGGTCAATTGACCAATGCTGTAGTCCTGGATATGGGGAAGGATGATTTTGCCACGGGAGGCGAAGAGGAACAAACGCAAACCTCAGAAAGATTTCTTCAGGATATGATGAGTGTGCTGGAGCTGTTTGGTTATGCCGAGCAAGCTGAATTGCCTGTTTTTGTGCTCTCGGACGGCAGCGCCGCGTACGTGAGCATAGTTTCTTCTCTCCGGTCGGCAGGATTGAATGCGCGAGTAACCCTGCCGGACATTAAAGAATTGAGGCTGCCAAACAAAAACGGTCTTGATGTTATCTACGAATATCGTGTGCCGATAGGTCTTGGTCTGATGGCGCTTGAGGCTCGCGAGGATGAGCTTAACATTTTTGAGCGTTTGTACAGCCCGGCCTGGAAGGAAGGAAAGAAGCATTGGTTGTATTCACCAAAGGTAGCTTGTGCGATTGCGGTGGTAATGCTGGTCTTATCAGTTATTGTCTCTTACGCGATTGATGTGGCCAGCCCGCGTGCGATAGAAAAGCGCTTGAGAACATCAGGTGCGGAAGCTGATATCAATCTGCTTATGCAGCGGCAAAAACTAATCAAAGCAGTTGCACAGCAAAGGCCGGATTTGCTTGAGCTTTTGGGTCAGGTGACCGTAAGCGGTGACACAGGGATAAAGCTGGAGACTTTTCATTTTAAGAAGGGCCAGCCCGTAACTATAACCGGCCAGGCCTCCAGCAACGAGCAGCTCTACAAATTTGAAAAAAATTTGCAGGACAGAAAGAACATAAATAGTGTGAAGACGAGCCCGAGCAAAGACGCCAAAAACAACAATGTCAAATTTAGTATAACTTTTCATTACAAGAATTTTACCAGATAGAGAGCTCACGTAGAAGGTTTGAAAGCTATGATAGAAAAACTAAGCCAAAGAGATATGCGGATATTGAAGATTGGTGCCGTATGTGCTGCAGCTATTCTGGTGTTTCTGTTTGCATCCGAATGGCTTGACCGCTGGTCAAAAGCAAGAGCATCGCTTGCCGAGGTGAAGAACAAGCTGGAGCTTATCGATATGGACAAGGCCAAACAAACCGGCTTGATGTCAATTGTGCCTGTGTTCGAGATGCCTCAAGAGGAAGAAACACAGAAGTTCCTTCTTATAGATAAACTTACCGAACAATTCAAGAAAGCGGAAATAAAGAATCAGCCTTTGCAGGTTGCCTCTATCGGGAAATCGGCACAGGCCGGATATAGATTGCTGCGTTTGAAATGCAGCGCTAAGTGCAGATTTACTCAGGTGCTCGATTTGCTCGCCAACCTGAAAGAGAATCCTTATCTGGTCGGCGTCGAAGAGTTACGAATAAGATGTGATAAAAAAAATTCTCAGGAAGTTGACCTGGACTTAACAGTATCAACGTTTATTAAGTAAAGGAGATAAACCATGAAACTTGATTTTCTGAAAGAAAAGAAAGAATTGGTTTCAGTTGTTTTGCTTGGTATTTCGGCGTTTTTGGCGGTTTTGATTTTGGTTAAGGTCACAGGCTTTTTTACAGCCTCCGCCAAGGCAGAAAACATAGTTAAGATGGCTGTCGCGCAAAATAACACGAATGCCAAAGATATGGACAGGTATTTCGCCAAATACAAAGTGCTTGCCGACGCGCTAAAAAAGAACAATTTGTTTGCGCCGCCTCAGCCAAAACAGCACCCGGTAAAAGAGGTCTTGGGTATATTTGGTAATGAAGTGCTGATACAGGACAAGTGGTACAAAGCCGGTGACAAGGTGGGAGAGGCGAAAATCGTGGCAATCGGACCTACGCAAGCTACGATTGAGTGGGACGGCAAGGAAAAAGTCTTTGCCCCTATCGATGCAGCAGATTCTTCGCAGCCAGGCGGTCCGAAGGACTCAAGAGCAGAAGCCAGGGCAAGTGAGGCTGGAGGAGGAAGCGCACAGATGGTTGCAGTCGGCTCGCAACCAATGGGCATACCTGGAGGCATAGTAGAATTTGGGGGATTTGGAGGGGAGGGAATGAGGGAAAGATTCCAGAATATGTCTGAGGCAGACAGGGACAGTTTCAGGGCCAAAATGCAGGAAAGAAGAGAAATATACATGAATATGTCCGAAGCAGAAAGGGAAAGGTTTAGAGCCGAAATGCGCGAAAGTTTTGGCGGACGCGGCCCAGGTGGCGGACGCGGCCCAGGTGGCGAACGTGGCCCAGATGGCGGACGACGAGGGGGTAGATAACAATAAAAGTATTAAAGTGAGGTAAATAAAATGAAACATTCAGGAACAACAAAAATATTCGTAGTAGTGTGGGCCTCATCGCTTTTTGCTTCTTACGTAACCGGGATTTGCATCAGAGAAGTCAGGTTCAAACGTGCCAAAGTTGCATCCCAAGCAGTCACTGTGCCACAGGTAAGCAATGAGGTTCAAAAGCCAACAAACGAGACAGACCAGCTTGTAAGAGAGCTGGCCCAGAGAAGGCCTATGCTCGGTCCCGAAGGCGCCGAGATGCCTCGCGATCTTTCTCCCGAAGACAGAGCCGGATTTGGAGAGGGAAGAGGGAATATGAGGGAGCGGCTTGAGAACATGTCTGAGGAGGAAAGGGAGCAGTTCAGGACTCAGATGCGTGAAAGATTTGCCGGCAGACGGCGAGAAGGCGGACCTCAAAATCTCTCCGAAGAAGATAGGGCCAAAATGAGAGAGGAAACGGAAAAGCTGAGGGAGCGATGGGAAGAAATGTCTGAGGAGGAAAGGGAAGCGGCTAGAGCTCAAATGATTGAAAGATTCGGCTTCGCCCCCAGAATAGGACAGGGCGGCAACCGGGGCCCAGGGGGCGAAGAAGGCGGAAGACGCCGACAAGGCGGAAGACAGCAAGAAAATAATTAGATTGAGGTGAATAAAATGGAACGGTCAAAATTAATAATATCAATAGTAGTCGGTATTGCATCGGTTCTTATCATCTGGAGGGTAGGTTTTTACCCGCTGGTGCCTGAGCAAACCGAAAAACCAACCGAAACTGAAGTAGTTACTGAAGCTAATAAACCTCCCGATGTTCAAAAGCCAAGTGACGCAAACGAGCCTGAGGTGGCCTCTGACGTTAACGAACCCCGAATATTAGCTGATGCTAATGAGCCCGAAGGGATAGTTGCCGCTGCCAAGGCGGATGAGTCTGCTGAGCCGAATGAGCCGAACGAGCCGATGGAATTCGTGAACCTCAAGAACGTGGAGATGAAAACCATTATTGAGAAGCTCGCAAAATGGACGGGCAAGGTGATTATTCCTGACGAGGAGTCACTGAAACAGAAAATAACTATATACGCACCGGATAAGCTGCCAAGAAGGGAGGCCATTGCGAAGGTTTACAGTGCGCTGCGTATGAAGGGCTACGTTGCCGTTCAAACTGACGGCACGATTTATCTACAGCCCATAACGGAGGCAAAACTTGGTGAGGTGCCTACGATAACAGATGATTATCCTCTTGCGAAAGTTGAAAATAAAGACCAGGTAGTCCAAAAGTTTTTCAAGCTGGCAAACTACAGCCCCTCGCAGATGGGCCAGATTATTCAGCCGTTGATAGGCGAGTACGGCTACGTAAGCGCTGATGAAAGCACCGGCAGCCTGTTCGTGATTGATACGGTTAAGAGTCTGATGCGTATCAGTGTGATTATCGAGCAGTTTGACCTGGTTGAAGTTAAGGAAATCATCACAGAGATATTTGAAATTCATAACGGCGACCCTACAGCGATTGTCGAGCTGCTTCAGACGCTGTTAGGCAGCGGCGGCGGTATTAGCAGCAGAGACTCCAGCCGAGTCCGTGGCCCCTCTATGCCAAGTCCCGGTCCTCCGGGCAGCTCATCATCTCGAGGTAAATCAGGTGGGACGGCAACTTCGGTTACCGTTGGAACCAGCCGGACTCCGGCCGTGCTTATCGCCAAGCCGGAGTATAACTGGATTATTGTAAAAGCAACGGCTGAAGACTTAAAGAAGATTGCCGAATGGATTGAGAAACTCGACAGGGCTGTGCCTACACTATTTGTTGATCAACCTCTTTCGAGAATTGAAAATAAAAATCAGGTAGTTCAGAAGTTCTTCAAGTTAGAAAACTACAGTCCTTCGAAGATGAGCCAGATTGTCGGGCCTTTGCTTAGTGAGACCGGCTATGTAAGCGCCGATGAAACCACGGGCAATCTGGTGGTGATTGATACGGTCGAAACTCTGTTGCGCATCGAGATGATTATTAAAGAGTTCGATGTGCCCGAGGCCGAGCAAACCGTTACGGAGATTTTTGAAGTTCATAACGGCGACCCATCGGAGATTGTTCAGTTGTTGAGGATGCTTATAAGCGGTGAGGCTGGTACCAGCTCAAGGAGTCTGGGTCAAAGCAGCGGTTACGGTAGTTCCGGCCGAAGCAGCAGTTACAGCCGGAGCAGTTATTCGTCAGGTCGTGCTTATACGAGCGGTAGAGGTGGTTCCAGGTCCGGCTCATCAACATCAGTTTTGATTGGGCCAAGTGAACAGCCGATTGTGCTTATCCCGGAGCCGAAGCGCAAGTGGATTATTGTGAGGGCGTCGGCTGAAGATATGAAACGGATTGGCGAGTGGATAGACAAGCTTGACAAAGAGGAACCGGTCAAATCAGAATACGAAAGAATTTCAATCACGTATGCCGATGTCAGCGAAGTGGCAGACCGTCTTAACGAGGCGCTGCAGCGGATGCCGGGCTCAGAATTGCAGGCCAGCGTTCTTGTGCAGCCGCTAGCGCAGGCAAGACAAATCGTTATCTTCGGCAGAGCGGATATGCGCGAAATGGTTAAGAATCTTATTGCAGAAATAGATATTCCAAGTGGTCTATTCCAGACGGAGCGTTTCAAGTTAAAATACGCCGACCCTGACCAAATCAAAGAAAAAATTGAGGAACTTTATGCTGCAACCAGCCCTACCTCCGGCAGAGGATACACTTCCGTATATTACTTTGGTACTTCTCGGGGAAGTACCGGAATGTCGGCCGATACAGTGAAAGTGATATCGTATATTACACTCAAGCAGGTAACCGTGATTGCCTCGGCTGAGAATATGGAAAAAGTAAGAAAGCAGATAGCAGAATGGGATACCCCCATCAATGTGGATGAGGTCAAACCCAGAATAATCACACTGCATAACTCCGACCCCGTGCAGATGGCCGAGCTGCTAAAAACGCTTTTTACCGAAGAAGGCGGCCAAGGGCTGAATATCTACGATATCTTATTCGGCAGTGGTGCTGAGGAAAAGCAAAAAATCGTCGGGCCGCTCTATGGCCAATTGACCTTCGAAGATGTGCCGGGGACAAAGAAGATAATCGTAATAAGCAAGATTCCCGAGGCATACGATGTCATTGAGCAATTGATACTTGACCTCGACAGAGAGGAGATGGGCGAAGTGCCCAAAGTCTTACAGCTCAAGTACGCAGACCCCGAAGACCTGAGCGAACGTCTAAATGCGATGTTCGTAGAAGCGGGCCAAACGGCCAGGATTCGACTCACCGCCCAGGGACTAAGCACAACGTCGGAGATGAGTGATTCTTCGGCCACCCAGGGCACCCAGAGCACCCAGAGCAACCAGAGCTCGAACACTACCCAGTCGGACAGTAGCACTTATACGCCGCCCTGGTCAGGGTCCGGAGCTCGCAGCAGTATCGATGAAGAGCTGCCAATCAGCAATGTTATCGGCAGGATTCGCTTCGTGCCCGAGCCACATACCAAGTCGATTATGGTACTCGCTCCACCGGAGTTCATGGACGAGATTGAAGGATTGATCGCACAACTGGACGTGCCGGGCAAGCAGGTAATGATAGAGGCCATTATTGTGGAGATTGAGCACAACAAAGTAACCTCTCTCGGTGTCGAGCTGGCAACGAACCCTGCTGCGTTCAGCTCATTAGGCGTAAACGCACTTACGGCGCTGGGTAATCTTACACATATTGGAACCCATGGCTCAGTTTCCGGCACAATACCGTCCGCAACGGGAACGTTTGGAGCCACAGGCTCAGGGACAGTGCTCGGCGTTGGAACAAATGTTTACGGCTTGGTTGATTTTCTCATCAAAACAACCAATGCCAAGATTCTGAATCAGCAGACTCTCTGGACAAAGGACAATGAAGAAGCAAAATTCTTCAAGGGCAGCAAAGTTCCATTCCTAGGTGGTACAACCTTAATAGGCGGGCAAGGAGGCAGCCAGCAGGCTATTAATTACGAACTGGTAGGTATGGAGCTGCGAGCCAGGCCAAGTATTACCCCCGAAGATAAAGTCGATATGATTGTAAATGTCGAGATCTCCCAGCTTACCGCAGATCGTGAGCAAAACATTCCCATTAGGAGCCAGATGAATACCACGACTAATATGATAGTACAGGACAAGCAAACTCTTTTACTCGGTGGTATCCTGTTCCAGAAGGACAGCACTGTCGAGAGCAAGCTTCCGGGATTCGGTGATTTACCTTTGGTCGGGGGTCTGTTCCGACATAACTCAATTACTCAGACAAACAGTGAGCTGCTTGTGTTTATGACACCTCACGTGATAGAAGAATCTGCCAAGGAGCTTCCCGAGGCTGTAACAGAGAAGAAGGAAATACTCGAAAACACGCGGGAACAATTAGAAGCCATGTTAGAGGTTATTGGGTAGGAAATTCCGCCGGTTTTCACAGATAAGAACCTCCAACGTGTAGTGCTTTTGCGCTCTGTGCAACCAGATAATTGCTGAGAGTCTGCGATGACATCTCTTAGGGGATTTTTCTGTATCCACCTCAAAGGGGAGTGTAAAAACTCTTTGACAGAACAGCATCTCATAGAGCATAATTCCAAAATAGTTGAGGATGTTTTATGGATGCTTATAGCTTAAGACCAGATGAGATGCCTGATTTGACCAGTGAGAAACTTGGCTCGCCGACCATAGATTCCCCTTTGATAGAAGGCCGGCGCCATTTCATCGATGACGATGAGAGGGTCCTTCTGTATTCACATTCTGAGAATCTAAAAGCGTCCAAAGACTCCGGAGGAGAGCTTCCTATGTTTGAGAGGGCCGGTCCCCGTCGAAAGATTTTCTTCGAGCCGGAAAAACTAAATTGCGGCATCGTAACCTGCGGCGGATTATGTCCCGGCCTTAACGATATGATACGAACCATCACTCTTAGCCTGCTCTGGCAATACCGGGTCAAAGCAGTTTATGGCTTTCGTTACGGATATTTAGGTCTAACGTCCAAAGCTCCCAAAGAACCTGTCCTGCTAACGCCTGAACTGGTAGATGACATTCATCTTAAAGGCGGAGATATTCTATCATCTTCCCGCGGGCCGCAGGACATTGACGATATGGTTGACAATCTGGAAAAGATGGGAATCGGCTTATTATTTACTATCGGCGGAGATGGAACACTCCGAGGTGCGCTTGCCCTGAGCACAGCTATAAAAAAAAGAGGATTGAAGATTTCGGTTATTGGCGTACCCAAAACTATCGACAATGATATAAGCGGCATAGAGCAGTCTTTCGGCTTTTCGACTGCTGTTGAAGCGGCACGCCCGGCAATCCTCTGTGCACACGCGGAAGCCAAAGGCGCCTGGAACGGTGTCGGGCTGGTGAAACTGATGGGCAGAGATTCGGGCTTTATAGCTGCTTACGCTACTATAGCCAATAGCGATGTGAACTTCTGCTTCATTCCGGAGATACCGCTTATCCTGGAAGGTGAAAACGGCTTCCTGCAGGCTCTCGAAAAACGCCTGGATAAAAAACATCACGCGGTTATAGTCGTAGCTGAAGGTGTAGGCCGGCAGTTGACCGGAACAAACGGTATTCAAAAAAGGGATGCTTCCGGAAATATCATACGCGAGGATATTGGGCTTATATTGAAAGAAAGAATCACACAGTATTTTGCAAAGAAGAATAAACCGTTGTCTTTGAAATATATAGACCCCAGTTATATAATTCGCGGCTTACCTACCGACTCCAACGATGCGGCATTTTGCGTATTGCTCGGTCAAAATGCCGTCCACGCCGGAATGTCGGGCCGAACAAATATGGTGGTAGGCTACTGGAATCAATACTTCGTTCATATCCCCATATCACTTACTATCCTCAAGAGGAAGAAAGTTGACCCCAACGGCCATTTATGGCAGACCGTCTTGGAAACAACCGGCCAGGCCCCATGAAAAGGCAAAGTGGATAATAACAATATGCTACTGAATCCGTATTTCGTCTGCCGCTCCGAAGGATGCCTTGCGGTAAAGGCATCCTGCGGAGAAAATATTTGACTGTGGCCCCGATAATTGATATAATTACAATTCACAAAAGGAAACAATCTCGACTTTTTAGAAGGAGGGCAAAAACTGTTTAATTTAAGCAAACCTTTGAGCCTGTTTAGAATGCACAAACAAAGTAGAAAATTAACAATCTCGTTACTCATATTGCTTGCCATCTGTTTATTCGGCCGACCGGCCGAGGCAAAATATGGCGGCGGTACCGGAGAGCCGAATGACCCGTATCTGATTTACACAGCCGAGCAGATGAACGCCATTGGAGCCGAACCCAACGACTGGGACAAGCACTTCAAGCTGATGACAGCCATTGACCTGAGCAGCTACACTGGAATATCATTCAACATCATCGGATACACAGATTGGCGCGGCAACAAACCCTTCAGAGGCGTATTCGACGGCAATGACAAAAGAATCTCAAACTTTATTTACAATTCCACCGGTAGAGGTTACATAGGGCTTTTCGGGTACGTTTCCGGAGAAAATGCAGAAATCAAAGATCTGCGTTTGATTAGTCCTGATGTTACCTCAGGAGCGGAACAATATGTTGGTTCGGTCGTTGGCTTGCTTGATGGCGGAACCATCACCAACTGCTATGTCCAGGGCGGCAGCGTTTCGGGGACCGGATGGACTATCGGCGGGCTGGTAGGCTCCAGTGGCGGAACAATCGACAATTGCCACGTCGAGAACATCAGCGTTGCGGGAGGAAGTGACACCGGTGGACTCGTGGGAGAGAATTTTTATGGAACCATTACCAGCTGTTATTCACAAGCCAACGTTTCCGGGAACTCTTCTGCCGGCAGGCTGGCAGGTTATAATTTGGGCATAATCTCAAACTGCTATTCAACCGGCAGCGTTTCCTGTGATGAAGGCGTCGGCGGTCTCGTGGGATACAACGATGGTTCTATCACCTGCTGCTATGCCGCTGCGAGCGCATGGGGCGGTAACAGTGTCGGCGGACTTGTGGGAATCACTTGGGGCAACATCGCTGATTGTTACGCTACCGGCGCTGTTTCGGGAAATAGCTGCGTCGGAGGCCTCGTGGGAGATAATAGCAGTTATGCCGTAATCTAGAACTGCTATTCAGCAGGCAGCGTTACTGGAACGACTAATGTTGGCGGGCTGGTTGGACATAACTATGAGGGTATGGTTATAAATTCTGTCTGGGATGCCGCAGCCAGCAGACAGACAAGAAGCGATGGCGGGACGGCTAAGAGAACGTATGAGATGCGGAATCCCAACACTTTTATGAATCTCGGCTGGGATTTTGTTGGCCAACCGGATGGACCACATGATATCTGGGCTGAACCTGCCCCAGGAGGCTATATGATTCTTTGGTGGCAGCTTTCACCTTCACCGGCATTGCCCAATTTTGCCGGCGGAACTGGGGAATCTCACGACCCTTACCTCATCTCAACGGCTGATGAATTGAATAGTATCGGCCACAACCCAAGACTTATGGAGGCGCATTTTAAGCTGACGAACAATATCAATTTAGCGGGGACCGATTTTTTCATTATTGGAAGCCTATGGTATCCCTACGCCGGTGTATTTGACGGCAATGGCAAAAAAATCTCAGACTTTACCTACAACTCTGATGACGAAGGTTATATAGGGCTTTTCGGGTATGTTCAAGGCGAATATACCCTCGTCAAAGATTTGGGATTGATAAATCCCAATGTCGATGCGGGAACAGCAGGTTATGTTGTTGGTTCGCTCATTGGCGAGCTGGGATGGGCAATGGTCACCAACTGTTATGCTGAGGGGGGCAGCGTTTCAGGGGGTTCATCTGTTGGCGGGCTTGTGGGAACAAATTACAACGGCCTGATTACTGACTCCTACACCAAAAGCACCGTCTCGGGTAACGAGGACGTCGGCGGATTGGTGGGATTCACTGACTATGAAACAGAGATTTACAACTGTTATTCGACCAGCAGCGTGAACGGCGGTGACCATGCCGGCGGATTGGTGGGCTGGAATTACGGCGTAATTACCAGCTGCTATTCCACAGGCAGTGTTTCGGGAGATAATTGTGTCGGCGGTCTGGTGGGCTACAAGCATGAAACAGTTACCAACTGCTACGCTAATGCTATCGTCTCCGGCGTTAGCTATGTTGGAGGCCTGCTCGGTTACAGTTGCTGCGGCACAACCTCCAATTGCTATGCCGCAGGGGCCGTTACAGGAAACAATTATGTCGGCGGACTGGTTGGACAAAACTACGAAAGCCAGTTTAGAAATTCTTTCTGGGATATCGAAACCAGCGGACAGACAAACAGCGATGGCGGGACAGGTAAGACAACAGCCCAAATGCAAACCCAGAGCACTTTCACTGATGCCGGCTGGGATTTCGTGGCTGAGAGCATAAATGGCCCACAGGATATCTGGTGCATCTGTGAGGGGGCCGGTTATCCTGAATTGGCCTGGCAATTTCTTACAGCAGACTTTGATGGTAACAGTAGAGTAGATTTTGCGGATTTTGCTGTCTTTGCCGAACGCTGGCTGGGAGCCGACAGCGGTTTCTTCTGCGGTGACGGCGGAACCGACCTTACCAATGACGGCAATATTTACTTGAACGATTTGATAGAGTTCGCCGATAGCTGGCTGACAAAGAAAAATTAGTGTTTATTTTGAGATTTCACTGCTCCGTCGAAATGGTGGGGGGTTCTGAGCTTTTTAGTGTAATCTGGCAAAACGGGGAAGTTCGTAGGGGATGCCAGTAACAACACCGAAAAATCTTTTAAAAAATTTGAGAACATCGCTGACAAATAGTAGTAAATACTATTTAGTTGTACTGTCTAATTTATATTATATTACGTAAGGTATTGTCGGCAAATCAGTTAAAACAGATTTCCCTTGGCTTTATTTCGCCTACAAATAGGAACAGAAATTGGTAATTCAGCCAGAAACACTTGTATGGCGGGCATCTGTGAATTTCTTTCAATTTTATGACAAATTCATCGACAGCCATGCTTGCTTATAAGTGTTGTTTATTAAAGAGCTTATGCATGTTCTCAAAGTGAGACAGTACAATTAGTAATTATTATGAAAAAGAAAAAAAAGAAAAACAGTTGTGCCGAATTAGACAAAAAGACCCGCTGGTTTACGTCTCATTGCAGAAAGTTCGGCTTAAAAGTTACGCCACAGAGGATAGCAATATACAGAGAGCTTCTAATGACAGACGAGCATCCTTCGGCGGAGATGCTGTACGAAAAAGTCAAAAAAAATTTTCCGAGTATATCGCTGGATACAGTCAACAGAACATTGCTGACGCTAAATGAGATTGGCGCAGCCTTTGCTGTAGAAGGTTCGGGCGACGCCAAACGCTTTGACGGCGGATTAAACGAACATCAGCATTTTAAGTGCCTAAAATGCAAAAGGATTATTGATTTTCATCACAAGCCCTTTGATAATATAAAATTACCTGCGGAAATAAGTAAGAAATTTACGGTGCTGAGAAAAAGCGTATATCTCGAAGGGATATGCGATTTGTGCAGATAGAATGATTTAGAAAATCAATGTCTTAAGAAAGAGAGGTTACAGATGGAACTTAAAGGAAGTCAAACGGAAAGGAATTTATTAGCGGCGTTTGCAGGTGAATCACAGGCAAGAAACAGGTACACATATTTTTCCAGCCAGGCCAGGAAAGAAGGGTATATGCAGATATCGGCTATTTTCGAAGAAACGGCCAATCAGGAAAAAGAGCATGCCAAGCGAGAGTTCAAGTTTTTGCAGGGGGGCGAGGTAGAAATTACCGCAGCATTTCCGGCCGGCGTAATCGGCAATACAATCGAAAATCTCAAAGAAGCAGCGGCCGGCGAAAATTACGAAACGACAACGATGTACCCTGATTTTGCAAAGATTGCCGAGAAAGAAGGCTTTAAGGAAATTGCAGAGGTTTTCAGAAACATTGCTATCGCCGAGGCCCGTCATAGAGACCGATATCTGGCCCTTGAAAAGAACATTCATAACGGCAGGGTATTTAAGAAAGATAAATCGGTCAAATGGATTTGCAGAAATTGCGGTTATGTACACAAAGGCCCGGAAGCCCCCGACACATGCCCTGCCTGTGCACATCCGCAGGCTAATTTTGAGTTGGAAGCAACCAATTATTAATAAACGAAAGGACAAGACAATGAAAAGAAGAATAAAAAAAATAATATTAGGGGTAGTCTTACTATCGGTTATCGTCTTTGGCTCATTAGCGTATTCACACTGTCAAATACCTTGCGGCATATACGACGATGAGGCCCGGTTTAGTATGATTGCCGAGCACATTACAACGATTGAGAAATCGATGAAGCTCATAGAGACCCTCTCCGCCGAGGATAAGCCGAATATGAACCAGATAGTGCGCTGGGTTAATAACAAAGAGGAGCACGCCGATGAATTGAGCCATATAGTAACCCATTATTTCATGGCTCAGCGAATAAAACCGACGACGAAGGATAATACGAAAGAGTATAACGAATATATCAAGAAGCTCACGCTGCTCCACGAAATGCTTGTATATACTATGAAAACAAAACAAACAATCGATCTCGAAAACGTGGAAAAACTCAGATCTCTATTGAATCAGTTCCACGAATCATATTATGGCAAAACCGCCGAAGCCGAGCATAAACATTGAAGAGAAAGGGATAAGATTATGACAGAAAGAAAAGATGTTATAACCTTTAAAGGCAATCCCCTGACGCTGGTGGGTAACCCGCTCAAGGTTGGTGATACAGCACCGGATGCAGAGGTATTAGCCAACGATTCGTCTGCGGTGAAACTCTCCGGCTTTCGGGGAAAGATTTGTGTAATCTGCTCAGTCCCGTCTCTGGATACCCCCGTTTGCGATATACAGACCAGGAAGTTCAACAAGCAGGCTGCTTCGCTGGGGGATGATATAGTCGTCCTGACCATCAGTATGGACCTTCCATTTGCACAGAAACGCTGGTGCGGCTCAGCAAACGTCAAAAGTGTCCAGACGCTTTCAGACCACCGCAAAGCGGAATTCGGCAACGCATTCGGCGTCCTTATTAAGGAATTGCGACTTCTGGCCAGAACAGTATTTGTTGTGGACGCAAAAGGGATTATCAGATATATACAGATAGTTGATGAGCTAACTGACGAACCGGATTATAAAGCAGCACTAAAAGCTGTAAAAGAGATAGAAAAATGAGACAGCTAAAACCAAATGTTTACGCCGTCGGGGCAATCGACTGGGACGCAAGGTTGTTCGACAGGCTTATTCCGCTGCCGGACGGGACCAGCTACAATTCCTACCTGGTACGGGGCAATGAAAAAGTAGCGTTGTTGGACACGGTGGATCCGACCAAGACAGAAGTTTTGCTGGATAACCTCTTCAAACTTGGGATTAACAAGATTGACTATGTTATAGCGCATCATGCTGAACAGGACCATTCAGGGTCTCTGCCTGATATTCTGCTGATATATCCGGATGCAAAGGTAGTAACGAATCCCAAATGTAAGGGTATGCTGATTGACCTGCTCGGCATAGAAGATGATAAATTTTTCACGGTCGAAGATGGTGAAGCACTCTCGTTAGGCGACAAAACTCTTCAGTTTGTTTACCTTCCCTGGGTGCACTGGCCGGAGACTATGGGCACGTATCTAAAGGAAGACAAGATACTCTTTCCGTGCGATTTCTTTGGCGCTCACCTCGCCTCGAGCAGTCTGTTCGTTGACGATGAGGCGGTGGCTTATGAATCGGCAAAGCGCTATTTCGCCGAGATTATGATGCCATTCAGACGGCAGATAAATGAAAACCTGGCAAAGCTCAATGATATGGAAATCGAAATAATAGCCCCAAGTCATGGTCCGGTGCACAATCGGCCAAAGTTCATTGTTAAGGCTTACAAAGAATGGGCTTCCGAGGCCGTCAAGAATGAGGTTGTTGTGGCTTATGTTTCTATGCACGGCAGCACCGCTAAAATGGTCTCACATTTTGCCAAGGCCTTGATGGACAGAGGTATTACTGTAAGGCAGTTTGAGCTTGCGACGGTTGATATAGGCAAACTTGCGATGGCATTAATAGACGCGGCAACGCTGGTTATCGGTTCACCTACAGTTTTAGTAGGACCGCATCCGTGTGCGGCTTACGCAACGTTTTTGGCAAATGCTCTGCGACCCAAGACTAAATTTGCTTCTATCATAGGCTCTTACGGCTGGGGCGGCAAAGTGGTCGAGCAGCTAACGGGCATGTTAACAAATCTTAAGGCAGAGATTCTCGAGCCGGTTTTAGTAAAAGGCGAACCCAGGGACAGCGATTTTGCCGCGATTGAGAAGCTCGCTGATGAAATTCTTGCTAAGCATAAAGAAATCGGAATCACAAATTAGAACCTTCAGATTATGAAAGGGATTGACTATGGCTAAAAAACTTCAAATTTATAAATGCGCGGTTTGTGGTAATATTGTCGAAGTGCTTCACGGTGGTGCCGGTGAATTAGTTTGTTGTGGTAAGCCGATGGAGAACCTCGCTGCCAAGACGGCTGATCTGGGTAAGGAAAAGCACGTTCCTGTAATAGAACAAATTGATGGTGGCTACAAAGTAAAGGTCGGCTCCGTGCCGCATCCTATGGAAGAGAAACACTATATCGAGTGGATTGAGCTGCTGGCGGATGGTAAGGCATATCGGCAGTTCCTTGAGCCAGGCAGCAAACCTGAAGCTGTGTTCAACGTTGAGGCTGATTCTGTCAGCGCAAGGGAATATTGCAATGTTCACGGACTGTGGAAAGGGTAAAAAATGATAAGCAAAAAGATGGAAGAGGCCTTGAACGGGCAGGTGAACGCAGAGATGTATTCTGCTTACCTGTACCTGTCGATGGAGTCGTATTTTAAGTCGCTGAATTTAAATGGTTTTGCCAGCTGGATGAGAGTGCAGACGCAGGAAGAGATGATACATGCGATGAAAATTTATGACTTCATAAATGGACGCGGCGGCAGGGTAATACTAAAGGCGATAGAGGGGCCGCCGATAGAATGGGATTCACCATTGGCGGTTTTCGAGGCGGTTTATGTACATGAGCAAAAAGTTACAGGCCTGATTAACGAGCTGGTGAATTTGGCTATTAAAGAAAAAGACCATGCGACAAACACCTTTTTGCAGTGGTTCGTCAATGAGCAGGTCGAAGAAGAGTCCTCCGCCGATGAAGTAGTGCAACAATTGAAAATGATGGAAAACGCCCCGGGCGGAATGTTTATGCTCGACCGTGAATTAGGACAGCGAGTCTTTACGCCTCCTGCAACCCAAGGAGAATGATAATGAGCATTTCTTTTAATGCCATTGAAGTCTTTGAAATAGCGGAACGGATTGAAAGAAATTCCGTAAAGTTCTACCGCAGAGCGGCAGAAGCTCTCTCTGACAATGACCTGTGCCGGATACTGTTAAGCCTTGCCGAGTTCGAAAGGGAGCACGAAGAAACTTTCGCCAATATGAGAAAACAGATATCGCACAAGGAATGGGACCTGATAACTTTCGACCCCGAAAACGAAATGTCCTTGTACCTCCGGACGATTGCTGACAGCCACATCTTTGACCTGAAAAAAGACCCAGGCAAGCAGATGAAAGACAAAGAAACCGCAGAGGACATCTTAAATTATGCTATCGAGGCTGAAAAGAATTCCATCATTTTCTATCTCGGCCTGAAAAATTTCGTCCCTGCCCGGGCCGGAAAAGATAAGGTCGATGAAATTATAAAGGAAGAGATGGAACATATCGCTGAATTAAATCTAAGAGCATCAGCCTTGAAGTATTTAAAAAGAATTCCGATTTGAGTCAATTGCCAAAACCGAAATTTACTCAGGATTTGTTTACCATTGATTATGGATTGAGGTGTGGTTATTTATTTGACCCGCAACTGAAAGGGAAAAAATAATGGTTATGCCTTTTAACGCTGATGAAGTTTTTGAGATGGCCGAACAGATAGAAAGAAACGGAGCGAAGTTTTACCGTGCCGCAGCAAAAAAGTTTCCTGAGGTCCGTAAGATGTTGTCCGACCTTGCAGCTATGGAAGATGAGCACGAGAAGACTTTCGCAGCCATGCGGGCAGAGCTTTCCGGAACAGAATTAGAGCCGCTTGTATTCGACCCCGATGGCCAGGCACAGATGTATCTGCGCGTGATGGCCGATGAGCATGTTTTTAACATCAAAGCTGACCCTCTCGAACAGCTGGCCGGTCAGGAAACACCCGAGGACATCTTAAAAATAGCTATCGGCCTGGAAAAGGACTCTATCGCTTTTTATGTCGGCCTGAAAGAGGCCGTCTCACGCAAGGCCGGCAAAGACAAGGTTGAGGCCATAATTAAAGAAGAAATCGGCCACATCGCTACTTTGAGCCAAAAACTGGATACTTTGAAATAGCTAAGACGACTAAGTGAGCTGCAATATGGAGCAGTTCCAGAAAACCCAGCCGATTCGGGAGACACGAATGTTGGTTCTGGAATCCCTATTCAAACTAAGCTATCCAATGTGTGTCATTTGTTCGAAGAAGGGTGACAGATTCAACGGCTGTATCGTCAATACCGTATTTCAAATTGTACCTGAGCCGTTGATGGTGGCAGTAAGCGTTAATAAAAAAAGTTTAACTCACGAGTACATTACAGATAGTAGAATTTTCACCGTATCCGTTTTAGCAGAAAATACACCTCTGGATTTTATTGGCAGATTTGGTTTCAGAACCGGCAGAGACATAGACAAATTCAAGCAGGCAAAATACAGGATTGGGCAGAACGGCGTACCGATAATCCTGGACAATGCGGTCAGTTTTATAGAAGCCAAAGTTGTCGATGCAATTGACATTGAAACACATACCCTTTTTATCGGCAAGATTACAGCCTGTGAAACTATTGATGACAGCAAAATACCAATGACATATACTTACTACCGTGACGTGAAGGGCGGCAGGACGCCACGGACTGCGGCAACTTATATAGAAAAGAAAACAAAGAAAATATCAAAACAAGGAGCCAAAGATATGAAAAAGTACAAGTGTCTTATGTGCGGATACATTTACGACCCGGCTGAAGGCGACCCTGATAACGACGTTGAGCCAGGCACTGCTTTTGAAGACTTGCCCGATGATTGGGTATGTCCCGATTGTGGTGCTGATAAAGACGAATTTGTGCCGATTTAAGATTGAACACCATTATACCAAAACTATAAAGACATTATTTAACACCAGCCCAAAATAAGGAACGGTTGTTGTGCAGGAAATCAAACCATCAGTAGAAAAAATGGACATTCTCTGTCTCGAAACGGTGGCTGGGCCGAACGCGCTGGTTGTGTTTGGGGCATCAGGTGATTTGGCCGGCAGGAAACTGTTCGTTAGCATCTTCCGGCTGTTCACGCAGGATTTGCTTAACGATAGATTTTACCTGTTAGGATGCGGCCGAAAAAAATTCTCCGATGAGGATTTCCGCGAAAAGGCCCGCCAATCAATAAGAGAAAATTCCGGCTTTTTATCCTCTAAAGATTTAGACGCTTTTACGAGCAGGCTTTATTACATAGACGGTGACTACAATGATGCCGGCTTTTACAAACGTATCAAAACCAGACTTACAGAGCTGGAGCAAAAGCATAAAGTATATGAAAGTCTGGCGTTTTATCTTTCGGTTCCTCCTTTTCTGTACACCACGATAGTAGAGCATCTCGGCTCGGCAGAACTGGCCTGTCCAAAAAACTCCAGCTCCAAGCAACAGATTAAGCTGGTCGTGGAAAAACCATTCGGCAGAGACCTGCCAAGTGCCGTGGAACTAAATAACAGAATACATCAATGTTTTGACGAGTCTCAAATTTATCGCATCGACCATTATCTCGGCAAGGAGACCGTTCAGAACATTTTAATGTTCCGCTTTGCCAACACTATTTTTGAGCCGATATGGAATCGAAATTACATAGATAATGTGCAAATCACTATTGCCGAAACCCAAGGAGTAGAGCATAGAGCAGGTTATTATGACACCTCCGGTGCTCTCAGGGATATCTTCCAGAACCACATGCTTCAAATGCTTGCTTTGGTGGCGATGGAATCTCCAATATCATTTCAGGCAGACAATGTCCGTGATGAAAAGGTCAAGCTGCTGCGCTCGATTCGAGCGTTCGATGTGAATAAATTGGACGATTTTTTGGTGAGAGGACAATATGGCCCCGGCTCGATAAACGGTAAAAAAGTCAAAGGCTATTTGGAAGAATCCGGGGTAAGAGCAAATTCAAAAACAGAAACCTTTGTTGCCGCTAAACTGTTTATCGATAATTGGAGATGGCAGGGCGTGCCTTTCTATCTTAGAACCGGCAAGAGACTTCCGGCAAAAGATACTGAAATCGCAATCACTTTCAAAAAAGTACCTTATTCAATGTTTTCCTCTGTCGGCCTTGATGAGCTGCCGCCCAATATCATTGTGCTGCGAATCCAGCCGGAAGAGGGAATATCGCTTAGCTTTCAGGCTAAGAGGCCCGGCTCAAAGATTTGTATGAGCACGCTCAATATGAATTTCAGCTATAAAAGCGTTTTCCTCGTTGATATGCCTGAGGCGTACCAGAGATTGCTTCTGGATTGTATGCTTGGTGACCAGACACTCTTTACAAGACAGGATGATGTTGAGGTTTCCTGGCGTCTATTGACACCGATATTACAGGCCTGGGAACAAGACGAACCGGCGCCTCATAAGTATCCTGCCGGCAGTGAAAGCTTTGCAGAAGCAGACAGACTTATCGAAGCGGATGGCCGAAAATGGCGAAAACTGTTAGAATCAGAAATAAGTCGATAAAAATATGAGTTTTCAGAGCGTATTGATAGCATTTGGCCTGACTCTATTTGCAGGCCTGTCAACAGGTTGCGGAAGCGCTTTGGCATTTTTCGCCAAGCGAACCAACACCAGCTTTCTTTCGGCATCTCTTGGTTTTTCCGCGGGTGTTATGATATATGTATCATTCGTTGAGCTATTCCCCGCAGCAAAGGAAAGTCTTGTTGCCGAATTGGGTTCGGTTACAGGATACTGGGTTACAGTACTGGCTTTCTTCGGCGGGATTATTTTTATCGGTATCATAGACAAGCTGGTCCCGGATTTCGAGAATCCTCATGAAGTGCACAGAGCGGAAGAAATGGATGCCGAGGACCTGGCGGCTGAATTCCAGAAGCTTTACAGAATGGGGTTATTTACGGCACTGGCAATTGCAATACATAACTTTCCGGAAGGACTTGCTACTTTTGCAAGCGCTCTAAAAGATACCAAGCTCGGAATAGCGATAGCTGTTGCCATAGCGATACATAATATTCCCGAAGGTGTTGCTGTTTCAATTCCCATTTTCTACGCAACAAACAACAGAAACAAGGCATTCCTTTACTCGTTCCTCTCAGGATTATCTGAACCGGCAGGTGCATTAATCGGCTATGCCATTCTATTTCCATTCTTTAACGATGTAGTATTCGGCATTCTCTTCGCCTCAGTAGCAGGTATAATGGTATTTATCTCACTCGATGAGCTCCTGCCCACCGCCAGAGAATATGGCCAACATCATCTGGCAGCTTATGGATTAGTCGCCGGTATGGTAGTAATGGCTATGAGTTTGCTCTTGTTTTTATAAATAGCCGAAACATTTGGAATGAGATAAGTTCAAGTCAGCGGTGCCTGGTGAATAAACGGCTGGTTATAATAAAGGATGTTCTGGAAAAACTGTACGATAAGTACAACCATAATGATTTAATAAAACCAGACCCGCTGCAGTTTGTATATCAATATAATAAGCCCTCCGATATGGAGATTGCCGCCTTGTTGGCGGCTGACCTCGCCTATGGTCGGGTCGAACAGATTCAAAAAAGTCTAAGCAATCTATTCGAGCGTATGGGAGAAAGTCCCTATGCTTTTGTCAGAGGTTTTGACAATGCCCAGCGGAAAAAACTAAATGGCTTTAAACACCGCTTCACCACAGACCGGGACATCTCGGATTTATTGTTGCTGTTAAAGAACGTCTTGAATCAATATGGCAATATCGAGCAGTTTTTTATTCAGTGCTACAATCCGGGCGACAGAAATATTATTCCGGCTTTGTCTAAATTTTGTGATTCGCTGTACGCAATGTACACTAAGCAACAGGCCGGTCAGGTCGTTCGCGGATTGAAGTACCTGTTAGCCAGTCCCGCCAAGGGCAGCGCCTGCAAACGGCTGAATCTTTTTCTGCGATGGATGGTGCGTGATGATGACGTTGATACGGGACTATGGAAGTCGATTGATAAAGCCAAGCTCATTGTGCCGATTGATGTGCATATGGGCAGATTGTGTAAGATTTTAGGATTCTACGACCAAAAAGTAGTTTCTTTACAAACAGCAGTAAAAATAACGGAAGGCTTTGCTGAAATCGAGCCGGCCGACCCGGTCAAATATGATTTTGCATTGAGCAGGATTGGAATCGTAGAAAACTGTAACGGCAGCTTCCATCCAAACTGTGAAGCCTGCGAGTTGTTTGGATTTTGCGTCGGCAGACAATTTCATGAACGGATATGAACAACAATGTCAAAAACTAAAGAAAAAATAAAAGTATTATTCATTTGCACCGGTAATTCGTGTCGGAGCCAAATAGCAGAGGGCTGGGCAAGGCACTTAAAAGGTAACGTCATTGAAGCGTATTCCGCGGGGATTCGCCCCATCGATGTCAGCTCCCGGGCAATAAGAGCGATGGCCGAGGCGGGAGTGGACACCTCAATGCAAAAATCCAAACACGTTGACGAATTCTCAGGAATCGACTTTGATTATGTAGTAACATTGTGCGATAATGCTGCAGAGAGTTGCCCTGTATTCAGCGGCAAAGCCAGAATTGTTCACAAGCCATTTGAAGACCCATATTTTGCATCAGGCAGCGAAGAGCAGATTATGGCAACCTTTAGAAAGGTGCGGGACGATATAAGAACATTTATTGAAACGCTGCCGGGGAGCCTCGAAGGCAAAAGTGATTAAGAGTTCAAACGGGAAATGAATTCAGAGCAATTAGAAAAATATACCTCAGCGATAACGCTTTCGGATATGGAAGTTTTTGTCTTTCCGGAGCTGATGTACAGCCTTGTTCTGGCTAATATTATGAGCCCGATTATCTGGCAGTGGCGGCATCTCGACTGTTTCAAAAAACTGCAAGGCAAGAGCGGCTACCGAAAACTAATACGGCTAAGGCAATTCATAATGGACGAGTTTGATTTTAATCTCGACCTTGAGACCTGGGGGCTGACAAGCAAAGCCAAAGAGCTAAAGCGTTTTGAAAAATTTATTTCCCCCGAAGACATTGCTAAAAGCAATGCCCTGTTTGGCTATCACGGCGACAAATATTATTTTGACGTTGATATCCGCCGACACTTTGGTCTGGATAAATATGACAGTGACATCATCCCATACTGGAAGACGGAAACCGTCGAGGCGATGAACGCCTTTCGGCTCAAGAAAGGTTACACAACCGCGGCCGGTGAATGTGTATCTCTGGCTGCCCTTTACGCAGCGGCGGCGTTTATCGTATGCTCGATACCGCTGGAAGATATTTATATGATACTCACGCCGCTTCATTCGCAAAACTTCATCGATATACAAGATGGTATTCTGACCAACAACAGAAGGCTCGTTACGAAAACAATGTGGTTCAACGGTACCGCTATTTCCAACAAGGCCCAGCGGGCGCTGCGCAACGAAAACGTTACAATCGTGGCCCATTCATCAGGCTATGTACATTGTTTGTACAAAGATGCAACGATAGATAAAAAACTTTACCAGGATTTTCGCAGAAAGCTTGATTCGTATTTATCTGCGGAGCTTTCGCTTTCTGTCTTCGCAAATTTTTTACGGTCCAATCGAAAATATCAAAAGTTCTTTCAGGTCTGCCGCGAGTGTCACGGCCAGGCACAATTCTTAAAGGCAGAGGACATTTTCCATTATGAGCATGGCAGTAATTACAGAGTCGCCGACAAGACCTTCGATAAATTACTTGCTGAGATTTCCGATGAAGATTTTGTCCCGTATCAGCTGCCCGACAGAATCCGCTGCGACCTGCTTGAGGATTTTATAGAAAAGCAAAAGCCTGATGTCAGAAGCGTTGAGGGTAAAGCGGCATTTATAAAATTCATTGAGCCGGTCATCCCTGATACCAAACGATTTGTTGATGAATTAGTCGATTTTGTACATATCGAAGCCAAGCTGCCGGCTTCGGACAAGAATTTTCTGCCCGCTGAGCCGATTGAAATATCCGTAGAGCAGAACAGAGAACAAATAATCGATTATCTCCAGCACGTGCGGCAGGGCAATCCCATTGCCGACCTTGCCTTTTATTCGTACCGCGATATGGAAAGCTGTGATTGGCTTCCCTTTATCAAAGCAGCAGTGCAGCGCAACCCCGTCTCGCTCCAAATGGCAGAGACTATGTCGGTTGAAGAAATATATGCGTGGCTTGAACAAATGAAAAATGCTTCGATTTACGATGGCAAGAGATTGGCACAGCCCGATGAAGTGGTAAACTACAAGACCGGCGACGGACTCGAAAAGTCGTTTTTCTTAGCTAACATAATACGACAGAGAAATCCCGAGCAGAACGTTGAAATAATTACAGACAAAAGCCAGGTGATATTAAAAGGGCGGAACGAATACCGATTTGTATCCACCAAAGAACTCAAAAAGCGTATTAGTATCTGTGCTGACGGAAAAACCAGCGTAAGTGCTTGAAACGGCAACTCGCCCCACCCAGCGTGGATTATTTTTTTCAAAAATTCTTTTGGACATTGACAAACGGTGTATATAGGACTATAATAGTCCTATATAAGATGAGAATAATTATTAAAGTTGATTATTGAGGTTTATTAAATATGGATGTTTTGAGACGAAATACAGATTACGCTCTGCGAGTGATGGTAAGCTTGGCAGGGCACTACGGGCAGGAAGCCATCTCGACAAGGGATATAGCTCGGGCTGAAGACATTTCCTATGAGCTTGCCTGTAAGCTGATGCAGAAACTTCATAATGCCGGGCTGGTGAAAAGCAGTATGGGGCCTAACGGCGGATTTAGCCTAAGCAGAAAACCGGCCAGGATCAATTTGCTGGAAATAATAGGGGCGATTCAAGGGCCCTTGAGTCTAAACAGATGCTTGTTGGGTGCCAATGTCTGCCCACACCAGAAAGGCTGCACGATAACGACGAAGCTTGCCAAACTTCAAAAGTATACAGGCAATTATCTTCGCGGTATTACGTTAGATGAACTTTTGGCAAGCCGAGGTGCGAAGAAAAAAGGTAAGGCAAAAAAATATAAAAGGAGAAGAAGATGACCCGCGAAAAGGAAAGACCCGGTGTTCTGGGGGCGTGTGTGAGTAAAGGGCAAAGGCTGGCGGATTTGGTCGAATACTCGAAGGATTCTATTGTTAGCAAGACAATACTGGATAAGTCAGCAGGAACAATCACACTGTTCGCCTTTGATAAGGGCCAGAAGCTAAGCGAACACACTACACCTTACGATGCCGTTGTACAGGTTCTTGATGGGTACGGCCAGTTCACCATAGATGGCGAAGAGAAACAGGTTAAAGCCGAAGAGATTATCATAATGCCGGGCAACGTGCCGCATGCAGTTACTGCAAAAGAGAAATTCAAGATGTTACTAACAATGATTCGTGCATAAAAAGGTTTAATTTCTTTGAAATAAGCAAAGGCAGATATATGTTCAGATGTCCAGGACAAGACCAGAGATTTTGGAAACCGCAAGACATTTTTGAAGTGCGATGTCCCGGCTGCGGTGAAACTGTCGAGTTTTTCAAGGATGAGCCGAAGCTAAAATGTCGCAAGTGCAAACAAATGGTCGTTAATCCGAAGATAGACCTCGGCTGCGCTGAATGGTGTCGATACGCCGAGCAGTGCGTGGGAGCTGACGTTGTAAAGAACTTGAAAGTTATGAGGGATAAGCTCATAGGGGAAATGAAAAATGTTTTTGGTGATGACCGGAAACGAATTGAGCACGCACTTGCCGTCCTGGATTATGCCGAGCAGATACAGAATGCCGTAGGAGGCGACCCGCTGATTGTCAGGGCGGCTGCGATTTTGCACGATATCGGAATTCACGAGGCCGAACGCAAGTATGGCTCGTCAGCCGGCAAGTATCAGGAGATTGAAGGCCCTCCAATTGCTGAGGACATTCTGAAAAGATTCGACATTTCGGCCGAGGCTATCGAGCATATATGCAGAATTATCGCAAATCATCACAGTGACAAAGACATCGATACGATTGAGTTCAGGATTGTTTGGGACGCAGACCAGATTATAAATCTCCAACAGGATTCCAGACAAACAAGCAACGAGAAACTGCAGGAAATTATTGATAAAAAATTCAAGACCGACTTGGGTCATCGGATAGCAGCAGAGCTGTTTATAAAAAGTTAAAGCAAAAAGAAAATTTGGAAAAAACGAAAGGAAAACTATGTTTTGTTATCAATGTGAACAGACCGCGGGTGGTACCGGATGTACGAAAGTCGGAGTTTGCGGCAAGGACCAGGACATTCAGAGCTTGCAGGATACGCTCATATTCGGGCTAAAAGGAATAGCTGCTTATGCGTATCACGCGAGAGAGCTTGGACAGAAAGACAACGAAGTGGATGCGTTTATGCACGAAGCAATGTTTGCAACGCTAACTAATGTTGACTTTGATTTGAATCGCTATCTTGAGCTGGTGCTGAAAGCCGGCGAAATGAATCTTCGCGCAATGGAGATGCTCAACAATGCACACACATCCACCTTTGGTAATCCAAACCCCGCAATAGTGCCGACCGGTACAAAGGCCGGACCGGGTATCGTTGTTACCGGCCATGACCTGCTCGACCTTTATGAGTTATTAAAGCAGACCGAAGGTAAAGGCATTAACGTCTATACTCATGGCGAAATGCTGCCTGCTCACGGTTACCCGGAGCTCAGGAAGTTCGAGCATCTTGTGGGCAACTACGGTACGGCCTGGCAGAATCAGAAAAAAGAGTTTGACCGGTTCAGCGGTGCGATTTTAGTTACGACAAACTGTGTTATGATACCGAAGGATTCTTACAAAGACCGGATGTTTACCTGCGGGATAGCCGGTGTTTCAGGTGTCAAGCACATTAAGGATAGAGATTTTAGCGAGGTGATTGACAAAGCCTTGTCCCAGCCGCCGCTTCCGGAAAATCCCAGGGGAACGTTAAGCACTGGATTCCATTATACGGCTGTGCTCGGCCTGGCGGAAAAAATTGTCGCAGCGGTAAAAGCAGGTAAGATTCGACACTTCTTCTTCATTGGCGGCTGTGACGGCGCCAAGCCGGGGCGTAATTACTTTACCGAGCTTGCAGAGAAGGTTCCCGCTGATTGTGTTATATTGACAGCGGCCTGCGGAAAGTACCGATTAAATGCACGCGATTATGGTGATATTGACGGAATTCCTCGCTTGATTGATACCGGACAATGTAATGACTGCTATTCAGCCATCAAGATTGCAACTGCGCTCGCCGAGGCCTTTGATTGCGGTGTAAACGATTTGCCTCTTTCACTCGTAGTCTCATGGTATGAGCAGAAAGCGGTAGCTATTCTGCTGACGCTGCTGCATTTGGGGATAAAGAACATAAGACTTGGTCCGAGTCTGCCGGCCTTTCTTAGTGAAAATGTTATGAATGTTCTCGTGGAAAAATTCAACATCAAGCCGATTGGCAATGCCGATGAAGATTTAGCCGAAATGCTGAGTTAGAAGGAGCTTCGAGATGGTCCTGCGAAACATTGTAAAGATTGACGAGGAAAAATGCGACGGATGCGGCCGGTGTGTGAATGCCTGTGCTGAAGGTGCTATAAAGATAGTTGACGGCAAAGCAAAGCTGGTCAGCGAGATTTATTGTGACGGCCTGGGGGCGTGTATCGGACAATGCCCCCAGGACGCCATAACTATTGAGAAGCGCCAGGCTGCTGAATTTGATGAAGTGGCAACCAAAGCATACCTGGCTAACAAACAACAGAGCCGGAAGCAGGCTGACTTTGTGTGCCCCGGTATGATGGCTCAAAAGCTGCGAGAAAAAGGACACACCACAGATTCCGCAGTCCAGGTTCCGTCACAGCTTAGCCAGTGGCCGGTGCAGTTGAAGCTGGTCTCCCCGTCTGCACCATATTTTGCCAATGCTGACTTGCTGTTAGTTGCGGATTGTGTGCCCTTTGCCATGGGGGATTTCCACAGCAGGTTTCTGAAAGACAACAGTATTGCTGTGGGCTGTCCGAAACTGGATGATGCCGAGTTTTACATCGAGAAGCTGGCGGCAATACTAAAAGCCAACAAACTAAACAGTTTAACGGTCATCCATATGGAGGTGCCTTGCTGCTCAGGCCTTACTCATATTGCACGACAGGCTATTTCCAAAAACAAAATTGAAATGAGCTTCGAAGATGTTACAATTGATTTACAGGGTAATGTCGGTCGAGCTGAAACGGTTGAAATCTGATGCCCGATTAAGAAAAAGCAGTTGTTAATTTAGTAAGGAATGGACGATAATGGCTAAATCCTCCCATAAAAACAAGGTTGCCGGGAAATGTGCATCCCTGTCCACCAGAGCAATACACGCGGGTGAACCAAGAAGAAAATACGCTGATTCGTTAATGACTCCTATTATTCAGACTTCTACGTTCACGTTTAAAAACAGCAAGCACATTGAAGATTACACCAAGAAGGGAAAAGAGCACTTTGAGTACGGCAGATATGGTAATCCTACTGTAAAAATTGCCGAAAAGCGTCTTGCCAACCTCGAAGGTGCCGAAGACTGTGTTGTTTTTTCCTCCGGGATGAGCGCAATAACCACGACGATTCTTACTTTAGTTCAGTCAGGTGACCACATTGTTGTCACGGACGACAGCTACAAAAAGACCCTCGAATTTTGCCGGTTTTACCTGAAACAATTCGGCGTTGAGTGTACCATTGTCCCATTCGGTGATTATGAGCTTCTTGATAAATCCGTCAAAAAGAACACCCGTTTTATATTTTCCGAATCGCCAACCAATCCTTACCTGAATATATTTGACCTTGTCAAAATCAGGAATATAGCGGACAAGCATAATGTTCTGACGCTCATAGACAGTACATTCGCAACTCCGTTGAACCAGAGACCCATCGAATTCGGGATGGACCTGGTCTTGCAGAGCGCGACAAAGTACCTTGGCGGCCACAATGACATCTTAGCCGGTGCCGTGCTTGGAAAAAAAGAGCTGATTGAAAAAATACGGAACCTGCATAAGTCAATGGGAGGCCTTATCGACCCCCATTGCTGTTATCTACTGCTGCGGGGGCTTAAAACATTTCCATTACGGGTAAAAAAGCAAAATGAAACCGCATTAACAATTGCAGAATTTCTCGAAAACCATCCGCGTATCAAAAAAGTTTATTATCCCTTCCTTAAAAGCCATCCCCATTATAAAGTAGCAAAAGAACAGATGACAGGTGGCGGCGGAGTCGTTACATTTGATATAAAGGGCAACCTCAATACCGCAAAACGGTTTCTGGATGCCCTGAAGCTGTGCTACATCGGGCCAAGTCTGGGCGGTGTTGAAACGCTGATAACACATCCTGCCTTGGTAAGCTATTATGACTACACGAGAAAAGAACGCTACAAGCTGGGAATCACCGACACCCTCTTCAGGCTCGCCGTCGGAATTGAGGATGTTGAAGACATAATTGAAGACCTTGAGCGTGGACTGAAACAGTAGAAAGTCTTCCGCTCATTTGAGATAAGGGGGTAAAAAAATGGCTGATTTTGCCAAATCGATAATCATAGATTTTTGGAATACCGCAGTCGAGATGTCACCCTATCTCCTGTTTGGCTTTTTCGTGGCGGGCATTCTTTCCGTGTTTATATCACAACCACTTGTTGAAAGACATCTTGGCGGCAGGGGGGTATGGCCTTTGATAAAGGCATCGCTTTTCGGAATTCCGCTGCCTTTATGTTCGTGCGGCGTTATTCCGGTATCAATATCCCTGTACAAACACGGAGCAAGTAAAGGCTCCACAATATCATTTTTGCTCTCCACGCCACAAACCGGCGTTGACAGTATCTTTGTAACCTTAAGCCTTCTCGGCCCCATCTTTGCCATTTTCAGACCATTAGCGGCACTGGTTACCGGCGTTGTTGGCGGCGCTCTGGTCGACGTGTTTAGCCGGGACAAAAAAGATATGAATCAACCACCCTCTAAATGTACGGATGAATGTTGCGCCAACGATAACAAAATTAGGAAAGTCGTCGGAGGACTAAAGTACGGCTTTGTTACACTGCCGCGGGATATTGGCAAGGCAATGCTGGTCGGCCTGGTTGTTGCCGCCTTTATTTCCGCTCTGGTACCGGATGGCTACTTCGCCGAAAAATTAGGCACAGGCATTTTCGCTATGGTCATAATGATGATTTTGGGCATACCGGTTTATGTCTGCGCAACTGCCTCGGTGCCGGTGGCGGCAGCCCTGATATTGAAAGGCCTAACACCCGGCGCCGCCTTCGTCTTTCTTATGACCGGCCCAGCCACAAACGCCGCATCATTTATAACCATCTGGAAAGCTTTAGGCAGGACAACAGCAATTACATGTCTGGCTACGGTGGCAGGCTGCGCTCTGTTGGGCGGCATCTTGCTTGACTATCTTGCCGCAGGCATCGACCTTGAAATTGTGACTCATCACGGTTGGATGCTCCCCGATGCTGTCAAATACATATCTGCTGTAGCTTTGTTGGCAATATTGAGTTTTGCTATTCTAAGCAAACGTAAAGGCATGCCTGACGAGCAATAGAAAAATATATAGTAATCGGGGCGACAGGACTTGAACCTGCGACCTCTTGACCCCCAGTCAAGCGCGCTAGCCAAACTGCGCCACGCCCCGAATAGACCACAATATTGTAACACATAATATCCCGTGATACAAGCAATTTTAAAAATCCAGACCACAAACAAATTTGGGAATATCATCCCAAATTACTTTAATAACAAAAAGTTAGCACCAAATCACACGAGTTTCCTCTGTTTTTTCTTGACTTACAGCTTGAAAACGATACAATTAATATTAATCTTAAGGAGTTCCAAAACACTAATGGAGGAGCTATAATGAAACAACAATCATTTCTTGTACCGGCGACGATGCTCTTGTCCGCCACGGCGACGAAACCAACGTCGGCTTTGCAGATGGACATAGTGATTACAACAAATGGAAAGGCATCAACACCATCAAACGCGGCAGAAGTCTCGAACGCGGCCACGCCGGCGCAGGATGGGTGCCTGACACCTATGACGGCTTTCAGGATTTATACTGGATACAGAAGGCTACGTGGGGAAAATTAGGTTATACACCAAGTCATTGACAGGCCCTTTTTTCTGCGCTTATCAATTCTTATTCAGCGGGACCTGCAAGTGAGCTGTTTTAGGCGGGCGAAGTACACTTGTGGCTGAATATTTCGCGTTCCAATCAGTCGCCGGACTCGGTTGGACACTTAATCCTTCTCAAAAATATTTTCTAAAAAAACCTTGACAAAGTTAGGCATAACTAACTATATTAGGCAAGACACACAGAATAAGGGGAAATAGCTATGGTAGCAGCTAAAAATGAAAATCTAAGCGCCTCTTTGGAAGATTATCTCGAAGCCATTCTCAATCTTGCCAGTGAATCTAACTTCGCCCGCAGCAAGGACATAGCCAAACTGCTCGGTGTCTCCAGGTCATCGGTTACCGGTGCCTTGCGGGTCCTGAAGAAAAAGGGACTGGCCAACTATAAGCCTTATGACTATGTAACACTCACCGAATCCGGAAGGGCGGCAGCAGCCGAAATTGCCAGAAAACATAAAATCCTGAAGTCTTTTTTCATCAATGTATTAGGTCTCGAAACAGACCTCGCCCAGAAAGCCGCCTGCAAAGCTGAACATGCACTCGGTCCCGGGATTATTACAAAGCTTTTGTGTTTTATCGAGTTTGTAACTCAAAGCGATAAAAACGGTCATGATTTTGCGGATGAATTCCAAAAATTCTGCAAAAAAAGCCTCAAGAGGAAATTTAAGAAAGTGAGATAACAGCAATGCAGGACAAGCAAACCAGACCATTATCAAAAGTCAGAGCAGATGAAACTGTAAAATTGGCCGGCATAGAAGCCGGACGGGGTTTGAAAAGCAGGCTTGCCTCAATGGGGCTTGTGCCAAACGTGGAAATAACAGTCGTAAGCAACAGCCGTCCCGGACCTTTTGTGATAAGCGTCAAGAACTCCAAGGTGATGTTAGGCAGGGGGATGGCTCATAAAATTATGGTTTTTTGAAAACGGGCGGCTTTCGAGCGAACCACATTTTTAGACGGGAAAATTATTTCAAATTAACTTTCGCAACAAAAAAAACTGTGAAACAGGCCGCAAGATTATGGACAAGAAAATCAAAGTTGCCTTAGCCGGCAACCCTAACAGCGGAAAAACCTCCGTATTCAATATGCTGACCGGTGCACGCCAGCACGTAGGCAATTACCCCGGAGTAACAGTGGAAAAGAAGGAGGGCATCTGTAAATACGCCGGTTTCGAAATAACACTCGTGGATTTGCCGGGGACGTACAGCTTAACGGCCTATTCGACAGAAGAGCTTGTTGCCCGTAATTTCATAATCGAGGAGCGCCAGGATGTTGTGGTTGATATCATCGATGCTTCCAATATCGAGCGGAACCTGTACCTGGCGACCCAGTTTATTGAAATGAATGTGCCGTTGATTCTGGCGTTTAATATGAGCGACATTGCCGAGCAAAAGGGATTACAATTCGACACAGAACAGTTGTCCAGACTTTTGGAGGCGACGATAGTCCCAACAGTTGGCAGTAAGAGCAAAGGTAAAATAGAGCTGCTCGATGCTATTGTCGAAACATACCGGCAGGGTAAGCGGCAGCGCACCCATAAGGTAAATTATGGGGAAGAAATTGAGCAGGAGCTGGCAGGAATCGAATCACTACTGGTTGATAAAGAGCAACAATTGGCAGAAAAATACGGCACAAGATGGCTGGCCGTAAAATTGCTCGAAAACGACTCTGATATAACTGCAAAAGTCCGTAGCCGGCAAGTGCTCGATGCCGTTACAGCCGGCACTGAACATCTTAAAAGTATTTTCGCCGATGAGCCCGAAATTGTAATGGCCGACAGGCGGTATGGTTTCATATCAGGTGCCTGTCAGGAAACTATCAAGAGCACAGTCGAATCGCGTCATAGCACCAGCGATATGATAGACGCCATAGTAATAAATCGCTTTCTCGGGCTGCCGATATTTCTGATTTTGATGTATTTAGTCTTTTTTTCGACTTTTAAGATAGGCGAATATCCGATGGGCTGGCTCGAGTGGTTTTTCGGCTGGGCCGGTAAAATAATAGCCGGCTTCTGGCCCACAGGCTCACAGAGCTGGCTAATGTCTCTTTTGGTTGATGGCGTTATAGGGGGAGTAGGGGGGGTGCTTGTATTCCTGCCCAATATCTTGCTGCTGTTCTTAGCCATTGCCCTTCTTGAGGATTCAGGCTATATGGCCAGAGCCGCTTTTATTATGGACCGCGTAATGCACAAGATAGGCCTGCACGGCAAAAGCTTCATACCGATGCTTATCGGTTTCGGATGTTCGGTGCCGGCTATAATGGGGACACGAATACTCGAAAACAAACGCAACAGGTTTACGACAATAATGGTAATCCCCCTGATGAGCTGCGGCGCAAGGCTGACGATTTATGCCCTGATAATACCGGCTTTCTTCCCGGAAAAATGGCGAGGGCCGACACTCTGGTTTATTTATCTGATTGGGATTGTCTTGGCGATTGTTTGTATTAAGGTTTTGCGTTTGACCGTCTTTAAGGGTGAAACAACGCCGTTCGTTATGGAGCTGCCGCCTTATCGTATGCCTACACTAAAGTCCGTCTGTATTCACATGTGGCAGAGAGGCTGGATGTATTTGAGAAAGGCCGGCACAATAATCCTCGCCGTATCGATTATACTCTGGGCAGCCAGCAGTTACCCCAAACCAGATGAAAAGTCCCTCGCGGATTTAAGCCCCCAGCATGCCCAGCAAAAAAAGTTGGAGTATTCGGTAATCGGCCGATTAGGACGCATAATAGAGCCCGCTTTAAGGCCCCTCGGCTTTGACTGGAAAATCGGAACGGCCCTTATCGGCGCAACCGCCGCCAAAGAGGTGTTTGTATCACAATTGGCAATAGTATATGCCGTCAGCTCACGCGAGGCACAGGGCCTTGGTGCCGAGGAAAGTGCGCAGAGTTTACGGGAAAAATTACAGGCAAATTATACGCCTTTAACAGGTTTTTGTATTATGCTGTTTTGCCTGATTGCTACGCCGTGCGTGGCGACTGTCGCAATGACAAGACAGGAAACAAATTCATGGCTCTGGGCGATGTTTCAATTCTTCGGCCTGACCGCCTTGGCTTATGTGATAACCCTCGCCGTTTATCAGCTCGGCAGTTTAATAGCAGGATAGGACAATATTACGAAATTAGACTTGAGCATTTTTCTTAGCCTGACTATGAATACGGCAGATTGATAGAGAAGAATTCAAGTGATACGGACTACAAAAAATATACGAGCTACTCCGAAACAGAGCCGCGACCGTAAGGGAGCGGTAATTGCTTTTTGACTAAACATTTATACAGGAGGATTCAATTATGTCGAATGATAAAATTTCTCGTCGAAGATTCGTCAAAGATTTGACAATGGCGGGGGGGTCGATTGTCGTGGGAACCCGGGCGCTCGGCGCAGCCAAACGCAGGCAGGCCGGCAAGCTCCACCTCGCCTGCAATCAGTATCCCTGGACTGTGTTTTATCAGAGGGAAAACCGCAATTTCAATAACGAGCTGGACAAGGGACTGGGAGAGCTTGCCGCCAGCGGGATGGATGGCTACGAGCCGCTCGCCAACAACCCACAGGAGCTCGACCGCCTTGGTCCGCTATTGAAAAAACACGGCCTGGAAATGCGCTCGCTGTACGTCAATAGCCTCCTGCACGAGCAGGAAAAGGCCGATGAGAGCATCGAAGCTGTACTAACTATTGCCGAAAAGGCAAAAGGCATCGGCACTAAAATCATCGTAACCAATCCAAGCCCTATCCGCTGGGGCGGCCCGGAGAACAAGGATGATGGTCAACTAAAAGTGCAGGCCGAGTCCCTTGAGAAATTAGGCCATTTGTTACAGGCGATGGGATTGACTCTGTCGTACCACAACCACGATATCGAGCTGCGCAACGCCGCACGCGAGTTTCATCACATGATGGTCGGCACCGACCCCGATTACGTAACGCTGTGCCTCGATGCCCACTGGATTTACCGCGGTTCCGGCAACTCCGCCGTAGCCCTCTTCGATGTCCTGAAGCTTTACGGCCAGAGAATCACCGAACTGCATCTCCGCCAGTCTAAGGACAACATCTGGACCGAAACCTTCGGCGATGGCGACATTGACTACCCGGCCTTGGCAAGATACCTGCTAAATATTGGTATCCGCCCGCACATTGTCCTCGAACAGGCGGTAGAAGCCGGCTCACCAAAAACTATGACCACCCTCGATGCCTTTAAGCAAAGCTCCCAATACGCCCGCCGCATCTTCGCCGAATTTGCACAGCCTTCGGTGTGGTTAACTTCGCTCAGGACAGGCTTATGAGCGAGAGGTAGCCAAATTACAGGCATTGTAAGGCCCGAGTGATAATCCCACTTTGCCTTTTAGGACGGTTATAGGACTAATATATGCCAAGATTGCTTTGGTTTTTTTGCATTAAGAACGATAGAGCCGGTTTTTTTCTTGACGAGCCTGTTGATTTAACCGAAAATGGTTTGATTAAATAGTAAATATAAAAAGTCAGTATGATTATAGAACTCCCAAAATTTGAAGGTCAATATGGCTTGTCATTGACTGTGTGCGGTCGGTTGAAAAGTGCCATAAAAAAAAGTGCGACCATTGAAAATGACCATCCGAAGGTCGCAAGATATCGGACTGGTTCTGGAATAGCATATTTACGTGCTCGTCTTGGTGGAAAAAGTGGTAGACATCTTCATGTTGATTGTACACTTCAGAAGTACTTCCCCCCTAATTTAAAACCTAAGGTGACACACAATAAGGATGAAGTGTTGAAAATCATAAGTTGTGTTCTGGATAAAAAAATCGACATTTCCATCATAGCGTATTTTGAGGTTCCATTTCAAGATATCTCTGAGACAGGATTCATAGCCCTTTTGTCTAAGAAACGTGGTTTTGGCGATACTGGCTTCAAGGTGACTGAATGCGGGATTTCTTTCACTAGACTACCGGTAAAGAATGTAAAATGGTCATTGAAACAAAAAGGGAAAACTACGCTTGTCAATATTCGAATGGAAGGGGAGAGGAGTGCTAAAGTTTCAAGAGAATATTTACTTGAAGCATGGGAGTGGATAAACGAACTGTTCATGATATTTGTTTTGGGTAAATAAAATGATGCAACAAAGTGAATTAGCTACTAACATTTATAATGCTTTACCTGAACTTACTCAACAAGATTGGGAAACATGCTCTGAGTTGCCTCATGAACTCGGACATGTTATTGAGAGGATTGCAGATAACTGGCAGGAGAAACTTGGCTATATAATAGATGAGTTAACGAGCCAGTTTCAGGTGATTGTTTCTATCGAGGATCTTAGGAGAGAAATTATAACGCTGAAAAAACGTTGCGAAATTATCGAAAGAACATCACCCCTTATTGTCCCTATTGATTCAATGGCCCCGGAGCCCTATGAAGTTGTCAATCCTTTCCATGTTGTTGTGCGTTTGGAAGATGAGCAGTACATTGCATCGTTTTTTGATGCAAATCTTAGTGCTAGCGGGGACACACAACAGGAGGCGGTTTTCAACTTAAAAGATATCATTATAGGATCTTTTGAGATATTAACTATGACTAATAAGAGCAAACTTGGTCCAGGACCCGCTCAGCAGCGTGCAGTTTTAGAGAAGTTTATCCGCAAAACAAAGTGAAATGGCAAATATCACAAGAGAACTTGCTTTAGTCATAGCTAAAAAGCTGAAAGCCCAGATCGTTAAAACAACGAAAGCGCATGATATCGCTGCTGTCTACCATAAGGACAAACTTATTGCTCACTTCGGTATCCGTAGGGGCTCTAGAAAAGATTTGGGTCACGACCATATACCTCAACAGATTTTCCTCAGAGCTCGTGAAGCCCGTTTATTAGGACAATGCCCACTATCGCGAGAAGGTTGGGTAAAGATACTCTCTGAGAAAAACAAACTTTGATATTATCCAAACAGAAAAACTAAGACTCTCATGCCGATTGTAGTTACCTTCGACAAGATCATTTAGTTCTTTGTGTTGAGTTTGTTATAAAGGCCGGTTTCAAAAAAGAACCTGCCTTTGGCTTTGCGCAGAATTTGATTTGACAGGTGTTTTTACAGGGATTAGACTCTTTTATGACAAAGCAGGAAATCAAAGACAAATTATTAGAAGCAGTCAAGAATGACCCCCATCTGGCTGATATTAAATCTGTAGCGCTATTTGGCTCCCACGTTAACGGCACGCCCGGCGAAGACAGCGACGTGGATGTATTGATAGACTTTGTTCCAACAGCAGTGATAGGTTTTTTCGCACTCTCCGACATAAAAGATAACTTTGAGTCTTTCCTAAAAAACAGTTGACCTGCTTACTCCAGAGGCAATAAGCAAATATTTCAGAGACGAAGTTCTCGCCCGGGCTGAATACGTTTATGAAAAACGAAAGGAAAGAAAACACCACATAAATTGCGGGGCTGAATATCTTATTCTATCACGTGAATATTTTTCTTTTTGCACATGTCCTTTAGAACTTTTGGCCAGACGGTAGCGCTGACCTCGCCGATATGGGCCTTTTTGAGCAGAATCATAAACGTTCGGGACTGTCCTATGCCCCCGCCGATACTCAGCGGAATCTCGTTGTTCAAGATGGCCTGATGGTACGGAAACTTCAGCATATCAAGCTGACCCGAAAGCTCTAATTGTTTTTTAAGCGTTTCGGCGTTGACGCGGATGCCCATAGATGTCAGCTCGTGGCGACGCTTCGTTACGGGATTCCAGACGAGAATGTCGCCGTTGATGCCGTGCATTGGCCGGCCGTCCTCGGAGGTCGTCTCTGTTACCCAATCGTCGTAGTCGGCGGCGCGCATTTCGTGCGGGTAGCCGTCCTCGAGGACCCAGCCGATGCCGATGATGAAGACGGCGGGGTATTCCTGTACGATTGCTGTCTCTCGCTGCTTACGCGGCAGGTCGGGAAATCTCTCAAGTATTTCTTCGGCGTGAATGAAAGTCAGCTCGTCGGGCAGGTCGGGATATTTATCGGTTTTTAACTGAGGGAAAAGCCCCTGAACGTGGCTCTCGGCACCTTTGAGTACCTTCCAGAGTTTCTCCACTATTTTGCGCAGAAATTTCAGGTTACGCTGCTCGGCTGTAATAGCCAGCTCCCAGTCCCACTGGTCAACGTAGGCGCTGTGGTCGTGGTCGAGGAAATAGTCCTTGCGCACGGCACGCATATCGGTAAGCAGGCCCTCACCGATGTTCATCCCAAACTGCTTTAAGGCCATGCGCTTCCACTTGGTGGCGGCCTGGACGACCTGAGCATCTATCGGATTTTTGTCACGGTCATTTGAGATGTGAAACCCGATTGGCGTCCGTGAGCCGTCACGGTCGAGCATGTCGTTGACGCCGCTCTCAACGTCCACGATAAGAGGGACGGTCACGCGGATGAGATTCAGTTCCTTGCAGAGGTTCTCCTCAATGTAGTCTTTGGCGGCATAAGTCGCAATCTGGGTCTCTTTTGGGCTTAATAAAGATTTGTAATCCTGCGGCAGAATCTTCTCTAATTCAGCATAGTCGCCAATACCGGGGCCGGCCAAATCTTCTTTTTTGTCTATCACTGTATTGTCTCCTAAATATTTTATATAATCATTTTGTTCTGTAGAAAAGACCGTATGTCCTTTCGACCGAAGCGATGCGAAGCATCGCGAAGTGGAGACACGAAGTGGCGGTAGCTAAATCTATTTAAAAAACAGACTTCTCGCCTCTCTCTAAATGACATCTACAATGCTTTCTACAAAACATAATTATCTTTCAAAACATAGCTTTTCATCACTTATGCGTGCTGCAAATAATAGTGAAGGTAGTGATGGTTTTCAAGGTTCTTTTTAAAAATTAGTAGAAGTAAAATTGAATTATACCAATTGCGGATTGAAATTTCCGATTAACTCACCGTGTCATTCCTGCGAAAGCAGGAATCCACACTCTTTTTTGATAGCAAGCATCTCCCTTTCGAAAAATTCTAAACATAATTGGTATTACATGTTTTTCCTTAGCCAGGTAACAAACTTTGTGAGGCCGAGTTGGATGTTTGTTGAAGGGTTATAGCCGAGTTCTTCAGCAGCTTTGCTTATATCAGCATAAGTGCGTTCGACATCACCCGGCTGAGAGGGAAGATACTTTTTGACCGCTTTTTTGCCAAGCGCTTTTTCGATTTCCGTTATTAAATCATGAACTGTTATGGGCTGAGACTCGCCGAGATTGTAGATATTAAAGCCTTCGCATTTGTTCATTGCCGCAACTGTGCCGTCAATTATATCGTCGATATAAGTAAAATCACGCATCATAGTGCCGTCGCCATAAACGGGTATGGGTTTGTTCTGCTCGATGAGTTTTGCAAATTTGTGGATGGCCAAATCCGGCCTTTGCCGGGGCCCATAGACCGTGAAAAAACGCAGGCAGGTTATATGAATTCCATAAAGATAATAATACGTATGACAGATAAGTTCGCCGGCCTTTTTGGTCGCGGCATAAGGCGAGATGGGAAAATCTACGTTATCGTCCTCGGAGAATGGCACCTTCTTATTGTTGCCATAGACACTGGAGCTTGAGCCGAAGATGAATCTGCCGACTTTATGCTTTTTGGCCGCTTCGAGCAAGACCATTGTTCCGTTGACATTGACGTCGGCGTAAAGCAACGGCTGAGCAACCGACGGTCGAACGCTGGCTTTGGCGGCCAAATGAACAATTATTTCGATGCCGTCACCGACCGTTTTATCCATAGCTGTGCTGTCACGAATGTCGGCTTCGATGAGCTGGAAACTTTTTTCTTTAAGACAGTCGCTGATGTTCCCGCGTTTAATCTGAGGGTCATAAAAATCATCGAAATTATCAACGCCGACCACAGTCCGCCCCTCCGCAAGAAGGCGCTCGCTGAGGTGTGAACCGATGAAACCGGCAGCTCCCGTGATTAGCACTTTCATAATCTGTGTCTCGTATATATGTTAATGCGCGAGCTGACGCATCCACGCATCCAAACTTCCACTCATCTACTCATTCTCAGCTCTACGAAGCATAGATAACAATCGCACCTAAGACCATTGGGACAATAGCGATGACTCGAAAAATTAAGAGCGGCCGATTTTCGTACCAATCGAGTATCCTTCTGGTTCTTTCAGGACCGAGAACAATTATCAGCAGGCCTGCTAATAGGAAAAGAATTCCAAAGGCGGCTATAATCCATTTTTGACTACACTGGCTGGCCCCAAATAGAAAAATAACCGCCAGGGCAATTCTTATTATTGCGGCTAAATATATTCGCTTGCCGCGTTTGATAAAATTAATCAGCCATTTCATAATATCCGGCCTTAGCAGGAACACAAAACCGATAAGAACGAAAACAATGCCTAAACTTTTAATAATAATGTCCATAATTTTATCCTTTATTTTAGACTCAAGACAAAAGACATTTTCAAACGGGAGCCCTTCCGATACTGTAATATTCAATTCCTGCATTTTTAACTACATCAGGCTCGTAGAGATTTCTGCCGTCGAAGATAACGGGGGTTTTTAGTTTCGCTGCGATAAGCCCGAAGTCGGGGTTTCGGAATTCCTGCCAGTCGGTGAATATAACAAGCCCATCTGCATTCTCAAGTGCATCGTATCCATTTTGGAAGGTTTCGATTTTGCCTTCCAGGGCCGTCATCGCCGCCGAGGCTGCTTCAGGGTCATAGGCTCTTACCTTCATCCGGTGGTCGAGAAATTTCTTTACGCAGTAAATTGCAGGGGATTCTCTTACGTCATCGGTTCTTGCCTTAAACGCCAGCCCCCAGACAGCCAATGTGGTTTGGTCGTCTCGGCCTGCGAAATAATCGATAACACGTTTTGCAAATCGCTCCTGCTGATTTATATTTACCTGCTGGACAGCCTTGGCTATCGTCATTTCAACGCCGTTCACATAGCCCGTATGAATCAATGCACGAACATCTTTCGGGAAGCAGCTGCCCCCAAAACCGACACCGGGAAACAGAAAAGCCGAGCCTATCCTTAAATCACTGCCCAGACCCCATCTTACACGTTCGATATCCGCACCGAGTTTCTCACACAGTACCGATATCTCATTCATAAATGAGATTCGCGTTGCGAGCATTGTATTGGCTGCGTATTTTGTCATTTCAGCCGAAGCAGGGTCCATAAAGAGTATTCGGCTTCTCTTTCGCATAAACGGGCTGTACAATTGTTTCATTATGTTCTGAACTTCGGCATTGGTTGTCCCGATGATTATCCGGTCCGGACGCATAAAATCCTCAACGGCGGCGCCCTCTTTCAAAAACTCCGGATTGCTCACATAATCGAATGGTGTTTGGGTCTTCGATTTTATAATATTCGTTACCTGCTTATGTGTACCTACAGGCACTGTGCTTTTCGTTGCAATGATGCGATAGCCATTGAGGTTTTCGGCGATATCGGCGGCGACTGAAAGAATTGCCGATATGTCGGCCGAGCCATCCTCGGCCGACGGAGTCCCGACCGCAAGGAAAATAATAAGCGAATTGTCAACGCCGTATTTTAAATCGGTTGTAAAGTGTAGTCGCCCGAGCTTTTCGTTGTGTTTGACTATTTCAGTCAGGCCGGGCTCATAAATGGGTATTACCCCATCTTTCAATCGGGCAATTTTTTCTCCGTCATTGTCCACGCACACAACATTGTTGCCCGCCTCTGCCAGGCACCCCGCTGTTACCAATCCGACATAACCAACACCAACCACACATATCTGCATTTTATCGGCTCCACTTAGTGCAGTGCCTAAAGTGCCTGAAGTGTGGATATCAGCATATCAGAAAATCAGGATGCAGCACCGTAAGGCGTCCTGTGGAGTTACCAGTATATCAGGGTATCAGGAAAAATAAACCTGATGTCCTGATAACCTGATGCCCACCCCTTAGGGGTCTGATACCCTGATAGCCTGAATCTTCAACTCACTTTATGCACTTTAGCCCACTTTTAATTTTGCGTTTTGTGCTCATTAATCATTTAATGAAAAGAATATCCGTGAAATCCGTTGTCTATCAATGCTCGAGAAATTCTATCATATCGATGTCTATCTCAACGCTCGCGGCCTGGCCGAGCATATCTATCTGCAAGACCAAGCGTGCAGCACCTCTCGTCGTGATGACAATACCCTGCAAATCAATTAACGGCCCCGCTATGACCCGGCACCGTTCCCCTGCCTTGATGTACTTATGCGGTACCAGCGGAGCACCCGTTCGGAGGGCATGGGCAATCTGGACTAATTCGTCGAGTAGTTTCTGCTGGTCGTGAACTTCTATCAGGTTCGCAACACGATTCGTTTTCAATAGTTCAACACGTTGGTCATCCGGGCCGCAGAAAAACAAATACCCGCTGAACAAAGGCAGGAACGAGCGTATCGTTCGGCGGCTGCGACGCCGAACCTTCCAGCTCATCGGAAGAAAGTAGCTGATATTTTTGCTAATTAAATCATGCGCCAGGGCCTTTTCGTTCCGGCTTCTCGTATGGGCAACCCACCATCGGCCGGCAAAATCACGTATCGATTCTACCTGAGGCCAGATGATTGGTGGATTTTCGCTTACTTTCAGCATTTTTTCGTCCTAACTTATTCCATAGAATTTCAGTACAGTGCCGGCTACATATTCAACCTGCTCCGGTACGAGTTCAGGATAAACCGGCAGGGACAAAACCTCGTTACAAAGCCGCTCAGCAATCGGCAAATCGCCCGGCTTGTATCCAAGGTCGCTGAAGCAGTCCTGCAAATGTAACGGCTTGGGGTAAAATATAGCCGAACCGATATTGTTTTCAGCTAAGAATTTTTGCAGCTTGTTTCTTTCCGGCGCGGTAACGGTGTATTGGTGATAAATACTGACGTTATTCGCATCGAGCTTCGGTGGTTTGACCGGTGAATCCGCAAAGATACTGTCATAAAGAACGGCGTTTTGCCTTCGCTTTTCATTCCATCCGTCGAGGTATTTGAGCTTGACCGTAAGAACGGCTCCCTGGATTCCATCGAGGCGGAAATTGCCGCCAATCATTTTATAGAAGTATCGGGGATTTTGCCCATGGTCGCGAAGAGCCCTGATTTTCTGCGCAAGGTCTTCTCTGTTGCTTGTTACCAAACCCCCGTCGCCGAAACCGCCGAGATTCTTGGCAGGGTAAAACGAAAAGCATCCGCAATCACCAAAATTGCCGCACTTGATGCCATCCTGGCTCGCACCTATTGCCTGTGCGGCATCTTCGATGACCGCAAGATTGTAACGCCGGGCAATTTCCATGATGGCTTTCATCTGAGCTACCTGTCCAAATAAATGCACCGGAACGATTGCTCGCGTCTTTTCGGTTATCTTCTCCTCGATAGCGGATGGGTCAATATTATAAGAATCGGGGTCAACGTCAACGAAGACCGGTTTTGCGCCGAGTCTGACGATAGAGCCTGCGGTAGCAAAGAAGGTGAATGGAGTAGTTATGACTTCGTCCCCCGCTTTTATTCCCAGAGCCATCAAGCTCACAATCAGAGCATCTGTTCCGCTTGATACTCCGATTGCATATTCGCTGTTACAATGCGCGGCGATTTTTTCTTCAAATTCAGCCACAGCCGGACCAAGAGCAAAGGACTGATTTTCACAAACCTCACTTATCGCCCGCATCACTTCGTCTTTGATACCGGCGTATTGTGCCTTCAAATCCAGAATTGGAACCTGCATTAAAACTCCTTTGAGTGTTGTCTTACACATCTCTTCTTTCGACTCCGGATTTCCAATCAGTAATTGAGAATCAGAAACCTGAGAATATTTACCTACCCAACAATCACTAAACCGGCTCTTATTTTTGGTCGATTAACAAGACCAGGGTACTCAGTTTACCCCGTTAAAAATCTCTGTCAAGCGTAAGATAGATGCTTTGGCATCTTATTTCTTATGCGAATTAAATATTGACTATTTTCTTCTTTCGAATGAAAATTGGGAACTCAGCTACTGTTACAAAGTTTTTAGACAATCGCACCACACTGTCATTCCTGCGAAGCTTGTCCTCGCGGAAGCGGGGAGCGGGAATCCAGGAATAAAACAGGCTTCAGACGAAGCCTCAAACAAATTATTGTCTAAAAACTTATTCAAGATAGATAAAAGGCTTGGACTTAATAATGGGTTGGTAGTGAAAAAACAAAAATCGAAAACCAGAAACAGCCTGAATGTACTATTCACATGTATCGGCAGACGTGTCTCGCTCTTGAATAGCTTTCGCCGAGCGGCTAAACAACTGAAAATAAACGCTGCATTTTTCGGCACAGACACGACCGGGCTAAGCTCGGCACTGCAGCTGTGCGACGAAGGCTTTCTGGTTCAGCCGACGACACACCCCGGCTATATCAGGCAATTGCTCTCGATTGTCAAAGCCAACAGGGTAAAACTGCTCGTTCCCACCGTTGACCTGGACCTGAAAGTTCTGGCCCGGAACAAGCCGAAATTCACTGCAGCCGGATGTCACGTCCTTGTTTCGGCCCCGGAAGTAGTCGATATTTGTCAGGACAAGAGAAAAACGTATCGGTTCTTAGTCAAAAACGGCTTCGATACTGCTCTTACTATGGGCGTTCGTTCTGCACTTTCAAAAAAGAAACTTAATTGGCCTTGTTTCCTAAAACCCTGGGACGGCTACGCCGGCAGAGAAAACGCCCTCGTTAAAAATCGCACGGAGCTGCTATTCTATGCCAAAAGGATAAAAAACGCTATCTGCCAGGAGTTTATCAAGGGCACCGAATATTCGTGCGATGTATATGTTGACTTCTGCTTGAAGGTTCGCTGTGTGGTTCCGAGAAAACGCATCGAGATTAGAGCCGGAGAGGTGAGCAAGGGACAGGTGGTAAAAAATCCTCGCATTATGAGCGATGCTGCAATGTTGGTTGAAGCGCTCGGGGCAGGGCCGGGCGTTATCACTTTGCAGTTGTTTCTGACAGACGATAACAGGGTCAAATTCATTGAGATAAATCCGCGATTCGGGGGCGGCGCACCGCTCTCAATCAAGGCCGGCGCCGACTTTCCAAAATGGATATTGCAGGAACTCTCAGGCAAAAAGACAAATATCCGCTTTGACGGCTTCAAAGATAATCTAATTATGCTCCGCTACGACTGCGAAGTCTGGCTGAAAAATCCTTAATCTAAACAGAGACTTCTTAATCGACTATCTTCCAGACAATGCCGTTGCCCCTACGTCCGGCTATCGGCGAGACGGCGTAAACATCTCCTTCCGACAGCCATTGCTCTATGGACTTTTCACTCAACAGCGGCAAACCTTCACTACCTGCGTATGTGGATATGATTTTAATATCTGCCCTTTTTCTCTTAACCTCCTGCATATAAAGCAGCGGATAAACCATCGTATTATCGGCATAAACGACAGCATCCTGCCCAAGTTTATCAAATACTTCTTCAGCGAACTTTTCCGCTCCGCTGTAACCTGCCTTCCACGGCTGTAAGAACCATATATAGTCATTGCGGTAAGGAACATCCGCTCTGGTATAAAGATTAAACTTCTGTTTTTGGGCCACGGCTGGAGCAATCATATAGGTTGGGATTGGCAGCAAGGATAAGATTAAAATCACCAAACACAAAATTTTGCTATTGTACCGAGCAATAAGCAAATTAGCTCCGACACCAATTATGACCGAGGCCAGGCAATAAAAAGGTATGAAAAATGCGTATCTATCCGGCACCGTATAGCGAAAGGCAAATACGAAGAAAAGTATCAACAACGCCAGAAGGATATGTGCAAAGCTGCGGGTCGGTGACATTTTTTTCAGCCCCCACAGACCCACAAAGAAAAATATGGCATTGGGCGTCGGAAAATTATATGCAAGAAACAGCAGATTCTCTTTAACGAGCCTGGCCGAGAGGTTTATGTTAAGAACATTCCCCTGCCATCTTTTACCGAAAAAAGCCGAAGCTAAAGTAGCTGTAAAATCGCCGGTCCGGATGATATTTTTTAGGATTAAACACTCGTAGGGAGCCGCACCGATAATCCACAGCAGAACGACAATCCCAAAGTGTCTTACCTTGATTTGCCTTCGTGCTAATAAAACTATCAAAAACACAAGATAACAAACTAAGGCAATAACAGCAAAATTATGGTTGGCGGCTGCCAGGCCGTTGAAAAGGCCAAGCAAGTATAGAAACACCATCCGTTTTGTTTTAACGTATTGCAGCAGCATTAACAGTTCGCTCAGTAACAGTGCCGTATAGAGAGTATATGTCTCTGCGATAACAGCGTGCTGCCAAAAGGTATGCGAAAAGGCCAAAGTAGCTGCGGCAATTACAGCAGGCAAAATCCTCTTCAGCCACAATCGCAATAGCAAAAACAGATTTGCAACAGTAAACGCCGCTGCAACGGCTGAAATCAAATTTATCCTGTATGCGAATTCGCCGAGCCGAATGTGTTTTGCGCCGATGCCGATAATATGATAAAGCGGGTGTGAAAGTGCCAGCCCGAGTTTGCCCTCAATATCGTTGTGCCGTATTCGGTATTGATACATCCCGCTGTCCTGCCAGAGCGGCCCCGGCGCACAGGTAGCTATATAAAGCCCAGCCGCTGTGAGAAAGACAGCAATGTAACTCGCTTTAAGATTGTTACCGGCTTCGACCATTGGCTATCTTCGACTGACTATCTCCTCTCATTGAGCTTTGCGTTATGCCTGTTAGAAGTCCGCCCTCTAATAAAAAGAATGTCATTGCGAGCGAACCACAGGTTTGCGTGGCAATCTCTTGTTATGCACAATAAAAGACCTCATTTTGTTAGATGTTTTTAATGTCTTTTCCAATATCGTAGATCCGCCGTCTTTTAGCGGAATCAATAGTCAATAATCAATAATCAATTAATTAAATGGTTACTGTTAGGTATTGTGTACCATCAGCAAAAAGCATCGCTCCTTCATATATGGCAGGGACAAGCATAGTATCACCGGCCTTAAATTCAACGGGCTTTACCCCGGCCCCTGCAATTGTTCCAAAGCCGGTAATGATAATCAGCGTTTTCATCCAGGGCGAAGCCCTGGACTGCATCAAACCCGCCGTCGGCGGGCCGGGCGAAAGCAATAGCTCGCAGTCTTTCCCCTGGTGGCCTTTATCTACCTTAAAGTATTCACAATCTACCAGCCGGCCTATTGTTGTTACTGAAAGATTATCGCCGGATGCATCGAAATGAATGCTTTCTAACGCCTCTTCGATGTGCAATTCTCTGGACTTGCCGGCCTCATCAACCCTGTTCCAGTCGAAGACGCGATACGTGGTATCCGAAGGCATCTGAATCTCGGCTATCAGCAGGCCCGGCCCAATGGCATGTGCAGTCCCGGCCGGAAGAAAATGACACTGGCCTTTTTCAACCGTCACCTTTGCTAACATATCGGCAACATTGCCTTTTTTTATTGCTTCGGTGAATTGCTCTTTCGCTACACCCTTTTTCAACCCTTTATAAATTACCGCACCCGAAGCGGCGGATATGATATACCAGCACTCAGTCTTAGGCTCCCCCTTACCCATTCGCCGGCAGGTTTTGGGGTCGGGATGGACCTGCACGCTCAGGATGTCCTGGGCATCCAGAAATTTAATTAACAATGGAAAAGGCCCGGAGAAATTTTCATTACCTGTTATTTCTTTCGGATATTTTTCGATAGCAGAGCTTAATGTTTGCCCGGCTAATTGACCGTTTGCGATTACGGATTTGTCGTTTGGCAAATCGGCCAATTCCCAGCTTTCGCCGATTTTTTCAAACGGCGGTATATCCTTATTAAAAACCTCTCGCAGCTTCTGCCCGCCCCAGATTCGCTGCTTAAATATCGGCTTAAATTTCAGCGGATACAGCTTCACGCCAAATCGTTCCTTGTTATCTACCAACGCTTCTTCCACCAAAGAAATACAAAAACGATGGTTGTCAAAACCACTAAGACAGTAATAATCCAGAAAGACACAGGGTCGTTAACTGCGAGCGGCAGCTTGACATTCATTGAAAAGTAACTTACAACGAATGTTGGAACCATAATTGCAATTGTCAAAATCGTCAGCGTTTTGATACGGATGTTCAGGTTGTTGGCTACAATGGTCGCCCTGGCATCCATCAGGCTTGAGAGCACCTGTGAATATATGCTGGCCTGCTCGCGGCACTGGTTATTCTCAATAGTAAGGTCGTCAAGAAACTCGATATTTTCCGGACTAAAACCTATCTTGCTGGCGTTGTTTTTAAGCCTTTCGATAAGAACGCCGTTTGAATTTGTGGCGTTAAGATAATAGACCATACTTTTTTCAAGCGTAAAAAGATTGAGCAGATACTTGTTCTCCATCGAAGTACTTATCAACTGCTCAATAGAGCCGGCAAGCAAGTTTATTGCCTTGAGGTGTTCAAGGAAATGAAGAATCGAACGGTTAATCATCTTGAGGACAATATCCTGGATGGACTGGACCTTCGTAAAAGGCCTTCCCTCAAACAGCGGAGCTTCATCTGCCGATACAATTATCAGTCTGTCTTTGAATATAAAAACACCGGTAGAAGCCACTCTGAACAGGAAGTTATCTTCGGTGGCGTAGTGTTTTGGACGTTTGAAAATCATCGCAGTGTGTTCCGGCTCAAATTCAAGACGTGACAGTTCGTCGGGGTCCAGCGAGGAGTTGAGAGTATGTTCGTCAATTTTATACTGCTCGATAAGCTGCTTTTTCTCTTCGTCGGCTGGAGCAGTATAGACGTATACCAGCGGCTGTGCCTTGTCATCTTCCTGCAGCTTGCCGTTGTCGGATATATACATTCGGCTTAACATTTGTTGACCCTAAAGGTTGAATACTGGTTATCGCGATTTTTTCAAAAAATAAGGTATCTTTTTGAATACTTTTGGCAGCTTTTGGCTGCTCCATATTCACTTCTTATGTATCGGCCTAAACTTTAATGGATACGCTTTCACACATATTATTTTAACCGGGACCAAGTTCCTCGTCCACAATTTGATTTGAAGAATTCTCCTCTTTCACACAATCGAGAGACTTGAGCCAATTCGAGGCAATCTTTGCTAAATCAAGCAAATCCACTCTGCCATCTTCTGTGATGTCTGCTTCATCACACCAATTGTTCCAGCAATCACAGTTTGTTCCGTGCCATTGAGATGCAAGGATAGAAAAGTCTTTGAAGTCGATACAGCCGTCCTGTTCCAGGTCAGGCGATTGAGCCAGGCGCTCATCAATCCAATATATTGCATTGTGGTGGTCCTGCTCGGGCATACCGAGATTAAAGACAATCCAAAATGGCTCGGATTTGGCGATATTAGGGTCGTTGCTCGTGCTGTAAAGCTCCAGCTCAAGCAGATAAATGCCGTTGCTCGGGTCGTTGTGGCCTACGCCGTTGAGCTTGTATCCTAAGTGTTTGTGCCACGAGCCGTCGCCGGCGAACGGACCTTCGAAAGCCATTATGAGAAAATGGACCGTCGCAGATGGCCTGGGAACCTGCGAGAGTTTCCGGTAAGGTTTTGTAGGCGCCACTTCAGTAAGGTAGTTATTGACGCCGTAACTGGTTCTACGGAACTGGTCGGTGCTTGGCGGTACAGGCACCCCCTGGCCGCCTTCTTCGACGGGCCAGTGGGGGCTTGTGTCTATGGGAGAGCGGTGTAGTAGCTTATTGCTGTAATACTTGGCCAGAGTGTTAATCCAGGCCACATCCTCTCTCGCATGCGCTCCTCCGTGGGCCAAACCTACGTCGATAAAGTATCCCTCCCAATCCATCATATACATCCAGTGGGCAAGTTCCATATTCCGCATATTCGCCAGGCACTTCATACGCAAGGCTGTTCGCCGGGCTTTTTGCAGCGAAGGCAGCAGTATGCCCATCAGCAAAGCGATAATTGATATCACAACGAGCAGCTCAATCAGCGTAAATGCACGGATTCCTTTCATAATATACTGGTCTCCTATTAGTACCCTTCGAGGCTGATGAAAAATCATAGACGAAGGGGCTGATTGAAGTTTCCTAAACGTTAAGTCAACAAGAAATCGAATATCGAGATTAGAGAGGCGGGCCGCGGGGGGAGGTAGATTCAGGATGAAATCCTGAAAGGTTAATATTTTGCCGGAAAAGAACACTCTGCTGTTCCGCAGGTCTATCAACAAATAATATCTGTGGCTCGACATTGAATGAAGTCAAAGAGGTAAGCAGCTCTTGGCAGACCGGACAGTGTGAGCTATCCGGTAATGACTGGGGCAGCTCTCTGCCGTTATGCTCGCAGGTGGTATGCAGCACAAACGTTATGTTCGTGGCAAACACCACAAAGCAAACAGTTGCAAATACAAAAAGACTTTTTCGAGCTAAGCCGGTCAAATTGTAACTCCCAAAAAATATCTGACCTTCTGGAAAATCGGCTTTCACAATTTAATTTGTTTATCTTTTTGTGCCCGTTTGGTTTTCAAGTGCACGAAGGGCATAGACCCTCGAAGCGAACCTGCTGGCGGTTAATAACAAAACCTTTGTGGGGGCTTTGAACCATAGGCAGCGATACCTCCGTAAGGCAGTGGGTGCTGCCGCAGTTTGTACAGGTGAAGTGAGGATGGCACTGGCTTTCGGTGCAATTCTGGGCTAACTCAAAATAGCACGCTCTTTTACCCATAAAGGCCTTATGCACCAGCCCGACCTTCAATAGACTTTCAAGAGTTCGGTAGATAGTAACCTTGTCGAAATGTTTTTTGCCCAACTTCCGGGCAATCTGGACCTGGCTCAGCGGCTTGTCCGCCTTCATCAACACTTTCAGTATTGCCAATCTGCCTTTGGTGCTGTAAAGCTTCACTGTTTCTAACATCGTGCGAGATTGTATATCTAAATTCGTCTTCATAACTATTTCGTTTTAATGGTGATAGTGAATATGTGATAAATCATCCGGTGACTTCACAAATAATAACGGAAAAACGATATCGCTGAAACAGCACGGCAGCAGCACCGCTAAAAACAAGAATCCGAAGCTGCCCATCGCTTCCAAAAATGAGAGCTGCCCGCCCATTGCCATCAGGATATGGAATGAGGATGCCCACGTGCTCAGCAAAATATGGCCTGCGTGCGTAACCTTGGTCCTCGGCTTGAAAAGTGCTACCAGCACACCTGCTATTGCTGCCGGTATTACGATATACCAGGCTTCAATAAAGCCGATATGTGCAGTCTCAGCGAAACTTGTATGTTCGTGTGCGTGGGCCTCGATGCGCATGCCAAGAAGAACCTCACCGACGTAAGGTATCAACGAATCACTCAGGGTTCCAATCCCGATTGAGCCAAAGAATCCCACCAGCAGCACAGCTATCATCCTGACTCTTTTGGTATAAAACTGAAACATCGAAGCGGTTACGATTGCACTCAATAACACATGCCCCGGATGGAATACATAGAATATCACGCGGCTCGTCCCGTATTCAAGATTCTTGAAAAGCAGCATGCACACAATACCTGTAAACGCCCCAAACAAAGTAAACGGTGCATGGCTCTCCAATTCACGCAAAATAATTGCAAGCTTTCGTCGTGTTTGCATTTAGCACCTCGATGTTGCAGATTGTCAAAATTAGCTCCTAACTTAAAAGAACATTTTATAATTACTACGCTAAATTTGCAACTAAGTTGCATATATTTTCCAATTTTTTTTATTAACCGGCAGACTACGTGCTTATAAGCAGAGGCAAAGCTCGGTTACTTAAGGACAAAAAAGCAATAAAACGGATTATAATACGACCGAGGTGGAAAAGGAGCTTCGCAAAAGCATACCAACTAAACCGACATTCCCTTAGGCCGAATGTATATAAATCAAAATTTTTTAAGCTATTTCCTCACGTCCCCTCTTGTATTCCGCGGCCCTTGAATCTATAATTAAGAAGTTTAACAATGGCTCATATTATGAGCCGCCGTTTATATCAAAAAAAATGTAAAGCTTATGAGCGAACAATTGCCCGAAACCGGAACAGGTAAGATAAGTCAAGGCTGGCTCCGTCGGAACGCCCCTAAGGCGGTCATCTTCCTCGCTGCGATAGCGGCGCTGACCGTAATCACGAAAATCCCGGGGCGGAAAAGGGATGTCCCTCCCACCGAAGAGACGCCGGTGAACGTAACGGTCTTGACTGTAATGGCTGAACCGCAGCTTGCCGACATGTTCGACCTGCCGGCGGTGGTCGAGCCTAATCGGGTCGTCACGGTCTCTGCTGAGGTCGCGGGCAGAATCGAGCAGATACCACAGAATAAAGGCAACGCGGTGCGGGCCGGAGACCTGCTCATCCGTTTAAATGCAGACCTCGTGCGCCCCCAGTTTGAGATCGCAGAAGCGCAGGCCAAGCGCGACCAGCTCGAGTTTGACCGCATGGCGAATCTGGTCAAAGAGAACGCAACACCCCAGCGAGACCTTGATGATGCCGCCACCCGGCTGGCCATCAGTAAGGCGAACCTCGCCGAGGTCCGCGCCCGCCTGAACCGCACCCACATCCTCGCCCCTATGGACGGACTGCTCAACGACCTCTTCGTCGAGGAGGGGGAGTACGTTCAGGCCGACAAGGCGGTGGCCGAGCTCGTGGATACGAATACGGTTAAGGTGGTCGTGGAGGTACCCGAACGCGATGTTGCGTTCTTTGCCATCGGCCAGAAGGCGGAGCTCTTTGTTGACGTGAAGGACGAGCAAAACTCACTGACGGGGACAATCACCTTTATCAGCGAACTGGCCGATGCAAGAACCCGCTCTACACGCATGGAAATCACTTTGGCAAACAAGGGGCGGTTTCTGCGAAGCGGCCAGATTGTGCTTGCCCGCCTGACACGCCGAATTCTCAAGGACGCAATCCTCATCCCGCTGTTGGCCGTAATCCCTATGGAGAACAGCAAGGCCGTCTATGTGGTCAATTCCACACAGGCCGAGCGCCGCGAAGTCGAGCTCGGAGTTATAAAGGGCGATCGTGTCCAGGTCAGGAACGGCCTGAAGCAGGGCGACCGCCTGATTATCGCCGGCCATCGCTTCGTTGCGCCGGGCCAGAAGGTGAACGTCGTATCAGAGAAAAAGTAGCCGCTATGCTTATCACCGACACCTCCATAAGAAATCGAACCACCGTCGCCGTCCTCGGCCTCATTATCTTTTTAATGGGCGGCTACAGCTACATCTCATTGCCCAGAGAGGCCTTCCCGGACATCCCCATCCCATATATCCTCATCAGCACGAACTACGAGGGTGTCTCGCCGGAGGACATCGAGACAACTGTCACGATGAAAATCGAGAAAGAGCTCAACGGCATTCGTGGTGTCAAGGAGATTCGCTCCAGCAGTGCCGAGGGGCTCTCGATGATCAACGTCGAATTTACTCCGGACGTGCCTACCGATGTAGCCCTGCAGCGGGTGCGAGACCGAGTGGACATGGCCAAAGGAGAGCTGCCCACCGACGCCAAAGAGCCCGTTATCAATGAGATAAATCTTGCCGAGTTCCCTATCATGCTCATCAGCATCTCAGGCGATGTCTCGCCCATACAGCTCAAGGAAATTGCCGACACCCTGCAAGACACACTTGAGGCGGTGCCCGGCGTGCTCAAGGTAGAGGTGCTCGGTGCGCTTGAACCTGAAATCCGGCTGGAGTTCGACCCCGACCGGCTCGCTACATATAACCTGATGATACCGGAGATTCTCGCCCTGATTCCTTCGGAAAACGTGAACATCTCTGCCGGCGGCCTGGAAACGCAGGGTACTAAGTTCAACGTTCGCATCCCGGCGGAGCTTGTCACGGCCGAAGAAGTGGACCACCTCCTGATTACCGTCCGGGACGGCAAGCCTATCTATCTGTCGGATGTCGCAAATGTGCGTGCCGCTTTCAAAGACCGCAACAGTTATTCACGCCTCAACCAGGCCGCTAATATCACCCTGAGCGTCCAGAAACGCGCTGGCGCCAACGTAGTCCGGCTTTCTGACTACATCAAAGCCCTTATCGACAGGGCCCAGCAGCAGGCCCAAGGTGCGCTCAAGTTCGACATCACTTTCGACATGTCCAAGTACATCCGAAGCACGGTGGCGGACCTAGAAAATAATATCCTGGCCGCACTCATCCTCGTAACGGGCTTGCTGCTGCTGTTTTTGGGCTTGCGCTCGGCCACCATCATAGCCATGATTATACCGCTGAGCATGCTCATTACCTTCTTTCTGATTCAGATGCTGGGTTATACGCTTAACATGATCGTGCTGTTCAGTCTGGTGCTCGTTTTGGGAATGCTTGTGGACAATGCCATCGTAATCGTCGAGAACATCTACCGTCACGTACAGCTCGGGTATAGCCGTTTCGAAGCCGCCAAGCTCGGCGCTCGTGAGGTCGCCTGGCCGGTCACTACTTCAACGCTCACCACGGTGGGAGCCTTCTTGCCCTTGATGTTCTGGCCAGGAATAATGGGCGACTTTATGAAATATCTACCCATCACCCTGTCTCTGGGACTGCTCGCTTCGCTCTTTGTGGCGCTCGTATTCAGCCCCACAATCTGCTCGGCCTGGGCCGGTCATTCGGCCCAACCTCACCAGAGGGACCATTGGTTCATCAGGGGCTACCGCAGGCTCCAGAAAACCGGACTGGAAAATCCCGATATAACTTTATTCCTGGCTGTATGCCTTTTGGTCGGCATGGTCGTCCTTTACGCCAAGATTGGCAAAGGTACGGAGTTTTTTCCGCAGGGAGACCCGGAGAGGGCCAATATCGACGTACGTACGCCCCAGGGCACGAACATACGCGAAACGGACCGCATCGTGCGTCTCATCGAGAAACGCATCGAGCCATACATGCCGTACATCAAGCACATGGTTACGAACGTCGGCTCCTCAGGCGGCGGTCTGGACCTCACGGCCAGTGCCGGCGGCCCGCACCTGGCTAACATCAGCCTCATTTTCTATGACTTCACCGAACGTGAACGTCCTTCCATGGAGGTCATCGCCGAGATTCGAAAGGCTACCGCCGACATCTCCGGAGCCGAGATTAAGCTCGAACGGGAGAGGGAAGGACCGCCCACCGGCGCTCCTGTCACCGTGCGAATCATCGGAGAAAATTTCAAAACACTCGAGCATCTCAGCAACAAGGCCCGTCAACAAATCGCTCAGGTGCCGAACATCGTCAACCTGCGCAGCGACCTCGAAGCCACCCGTCCCGAGCTGGCCTTTACCGTCAATCGTCGCAACGCCGTGCTGCTCGGTGTCAACACCGCCGTCGTTGGAAACTTTCTCAAAATGGCGGTCTTCGGAACCGAGGTCGGAACCTATCGCCAGTTCAACGACGAATACGACATCACCGTACGCCTTCCACTTGCCCGGCGGACCAATATCGATGACCTATACCGCCTGCAGATTCCCAACGTATCCGGAAACGCCGTGCCGCTCAGCTCACTCGGCTTTTTCGAGTACCGCGGCGGATTCGGTACCATCAACCGCGTAAATCAGAAACGCGTCGTTACCCTTACCGCTGACGCCGAAGGACGCCTCAGCTCAGAAGTGCTCAGAGACGTACAAAAGAGACTCTCCACGCTTGAGCTGCCGAACGGTTATGAGATTCGCTACGCCGGCGAAAAGGAGACCGAGGACGAGTCACGTGCCTTTCTCGGAAAGGCCTTCGCCATCGCTCTGCTGCTGGTCACCCTCATCTTGGTCATCCAGTTTAACTCACTTATGGTGCCCCTTATTATAATGACAACGGTAATCCTCTCTCTCATCGGTGCGCTAATAGGTTTGCTGGTCTGCGGCTTGCCCTTCGGCATCATCATGACTGGTATCGGCGTCATTAGCCTGGCCGGCGTCGTCGTGAACAACGCCATCGTCCTGCTCGCCTATACCCGGCAGTTGCAGCAGCGGGGGATGGACCTCGTCTCCGCTGCAGCAGAGGCTGGCGTTACGCGCCTCCGGCCTGTGCTCCTGACAGCAACAACCACAATAATCGGCCTCCTCCCTATGGCCATCGGCATCTCCTACGACTTCCACACCTTTGCCTGGGCCACCAAGAGCGAGTCCACCCAGTGGTGGCGCAATATGGCCGTTGTCGTCATCTTCGGCCTGGGCTTCGCCACCGTCCTGACGCTTGTAGTGGTCCCCTTACTCTACGTCACGCTCAGTCGCCTCTCACTCCGGCTGGGGTTCAAAGGGGTGGCCGTCGAGCTTCTACAGGGAAAACCATAGACAGCAATGCCTTTATCATAGTAACGTCAATATGAAACCGATAACTGTCACTCTGTCGAAAAATTGGTTTGTTCCTATGGGAGTAAAGGGAGTATCGTGCAGAAAAAACTCGAAAAGCCTCCTTTCCTGACGACAAATCAGAAGAATGCCGGAAAAATGCCTCGACATCGAAGTATGAAATATGCAGGCCAAAAAGCATTGCAGATTTTAGCTCAGGCGGGTAAATTAGAGCCTCCATTGAAAGAGTTTGCACAACAGCAGCATATTAACTTGCGAGCGAACATTACGATTATAAAGGAGCAGACGATGAAGAAGATAGTTGTGTTGCTGTGGTTGGCGATTCTCACTGCTTGTGCGGGTTGTCAAAGCACCTCTGGTTCGGCTCGGCCGCTCATCGGTATTACGAGTGTTTATAAGGTAGATAAGGAAAATAATTCAGCTTCGACTTTGGTTGGCTTCGCTTATGTGGAGGCTGTCGCTGAGAACGGCGGCGCGCCGGTTGTGCTGCCGACGGTTACGAATGAAGAGATTTTGCAGCGATATGTCCGGGAGCTCGATGGTTTGGTGCTGGTGGGAGGCGATGATATACCCCCTTCGGCTTACGGCCGGCAGCCTCACGAAACAGTAAAGGTTATGCCCGAACAGCGCTACGCTTCCGAACGGCAGCTTATCTCGATGTGGTTACCCAGCGGCAAGCCCATGCTTGGCATTTGTCTGGGTATGCAGTTTACAAATGTCGTTTCAGGAGGAACGCTCATACAGGATATCCCTTCGCAAGTAGGAATAGAGGTGGCGCATCGCCGAAACTACCATCGTGTCCGGATTGAGCCGGGCAGCTCTTTGGCTGAGCTCCTTGGCGCTGAAGATGCCCTCGTCTATTCTAACCACCATCAGGCGGTCGATAAGCCGGGGAAGAAGCTGAAGGTTATTGCTCACGCCGAAGATGGTGTCAGCGAGGCGATGGAGCGTGTCGAGGGTAGGTTCGGATTGTTTGTACAGTGGCATCCGGAATCTATGAAAGATACCGCCCATCGTGATGCAATCTATGGTGCGTTGATTAGGGCGGCGGCACACACAAATAGTAACAAATGAAATAGCGGACAGTACTAAATGAAAATCATCCAGAAAATATCGCAGCTTCAAAACATCAAAAAAGGCTGTGTGCTGACCATTGGAAATTTCGATGGCGTCCACCTCGGCCATCAGGAAATAATCAACGTTGCCCGAAAGCTCGCCGACGAAAGGCACTTTGAGCTTGTTCTGATGACATTTGAGCCGCATCCTGTGGCTATCTTATATCCCGAAAAAGCACCCGGCGTATTAACGCCAATAGTGTTGAAGAAACATTTGCTCAACCAATTTGGTGTGGATTGCCTGATAGTTTTGGAAAGCAGCTATAGGATTTTGAACCTTTCGCCGGAGTCCTTTGTTGACGAGTTTCTGGTAAGGTCTGGCCGTCCGGCTGTTGTGGTTGAAGGGGAAGATTTTAATTTCGGCTACGGAAGAAGTGGTAACATCCAGATACTAAAGGAGCTGGGACAGAAGTTCAGTTTCGAAATCGTTATTGTCCCGGGCAAAGAGATTAAACTTGCTGACGGACAAAAAGCCAGGGTCTCCAGTACTCTTATTCGCCATTCGCTGCACAAGGGCAAAGTAGCGGATGCCGCAAAAGCCCTGGGCAGATATTATCGACTCTCTGGCAAAACCACGCTGGGCAAGGGAAAAGGCAGACAGTTAGGATTTCCAACTGCTAATATTGACCCCATAAACCAGATTATACCTGCCGAGGGTGTCTATGCCGGCTTTGTGGAGATAGCCGACACTGAAGAGCAACTGTGTGAAAGTAAGAACAAGCTCCCGGCCGCATTTAGTATCGGAAGAGCCAAGACTTTTATTTCCGACCATCCTTTGATGGTTGAGGCCCACGTACTCGGACAAGACACTGGTGATTTATACGGTAAACACCTGGCGATGGATTTTGTGGAGTTTATCAGACACCAGCGTAAGTTTAGCTCACCCGAGCACCTCTCCGCCCAAATCGCAAAAGACTGCAAAAAGGCAAAAGAAATTCTTCTGGGACCCAGAGTATGAGTGACAAAAAGGATAATATATTTCTTCGAATTTTCCGATGGTTGTTAGAAGAGTGGATTAAGGCTCTTTTGTTGGCTACGGCCACCCTCGTTCTTGGCTTTGTAGGTTGGATCTTTCGCAATTATATCAAAGCGTTGCTCTTTTCGAGTCATGCTATTAAGCTCATAGGGTTGTTGTGGATATTAGTATCTTTTCTTATATTAGGAATACCAATATTTTTATTTTATTTTATAAGAAGGAAGTCAAGGAAGGTAATATATAAGGATGAAAACGATGTGAAAAACATCCTTGAGTTATGGTTTCGAAGATTCAGTTGTACTTCGAGAGGTGGGTATAAGCAAAAGCTAACGATTAATTTCGCTCTTTGCGACCAGGTCAATCATCTCAAGAGTGGAAGCGCAGAAAAGTTTTTGCCAGAAATTGTTGAAAAGATTGATATTTACGAAATTGAAAACAGAGGCAGAAAAACAATTGTTATTGTGCGCAAGGGATTAACAATGAAGGTGGGCCCAGATAGCCCATATGGAACTTATTTATAATAGAAGCAGATGTCAACCAGTAAGGATTTTCAAAAAGCAGTCGAGTTAATTAATCCGAAAACGTCCTGATGTCTTCGTTGAACTATTCGACTATTGAAGCGAATATCCAAAATTGTATAATTCGATATATGAATAAAAAAGATACAAGCCCTGTTGCCCAGCAGGTTTTGATTGAGATATTCCGGAAGATGCCGCTGGAGGTGAAATTCAGGCATATCTTCGAGGCTTACCAGACTGGCAAAATGTTAGCAATGGCAGGCCTGAGAGACCGCCACTCCAACGCGAGCGAGAAAAAAATATGGTACCTCTGGGCAAAACAACACCTCGGAGAAAAACTGCCTCATAAAACCTCTCGGAGTCCCCCAAGGCCGAAATTTTAGTTGTAACTTTGGTCAGTCTCACTCTTTCACACCTTGTGAATTTATCCTATATTGTTTACTGAACAGAGTTGTTTAGGATTTAGAATTTAGTGCTTAGGATTTCCCAAAAAATATTCCAAAGATTCTGGCTGAATTCATACCCCTAATAGCTTTTTACGGAATATAAAAAATACCGCCCCCAAAATACATAGGCCCGCCCACAGATAATCTAAGCGAAGATGTTCCTTCATATATAAAATCGAAAATGGAACGAATATTGACAAGGTTATCACCTCCTGCAAAATCTTCAGTTGTCCTATGTTCATTACCTGATAGCCGATTCTGTTGGCCGGCACCTGAATCAGGTATTCAAAAAAAGCTATCCCCCAGCTTACGATAGCCGCAAATATCCACGTGCGATGCGAAAGATTTTTAAGATGTCCGTACCATGCAAATGTCATAAATATGTTGCTGAAACATAAAAGAATTGCAGTAGTAAGAATTGTGCACATATACATCTCCTAATTCTCAAAGGGGAAAAACGGATCTGCTGGATTAAATCGCGACATCAGATAAGCAACAAATCTCTGGTGCCGGCGGCATTGATAAGTTGGCTATTAAGGTGGGTCCATAGTCAGATCGGCGATTTTTATTTTCATATCATCAAATTCTTTTCAAAACAAATTTATTCATAAAAACATTTTAAGTTTTGCCTTGCTGACTTGTCAAATCAAAACTTGCGCAAAGGAAAAGGCCAAGGGTTATTCACACCAAACCTTTATAAACCCTGGCGGGCCGTCGGTTGTCGTACTTCCTATTGAAGAATAGCAAGCAAAAGCTGGCGTAAATAGCCTCCAACTGGAGAAAGCCACAAAAGAACAGTCAGAACCAATAATATAGACCAGATATAAAGCATAAAATAATTTTACGGCAAAAGGAAAAAAATAAAAGGAAAAAGAATTTGTGTTGACAGTGCATAGATTGTTTTTACAATTGTGATTATGTGAGTTGGATGGTCTGGATAGTCAATTGAAGGTTTTTTTCTTTTTTTCTTAAAAAGAACGAATGCGAGAAAGGAGGCTAAATCATGAAAAGAAAGAGTGTTACGTGGCTGGTTTTTTGTGTGTTTTTGTTATCCGCGGCTGGATGCGGCGCAACATTGGCTGATGCGCGGAAAGATAAGGGGAAAGGAACCTCCCGGGTCTATGAGGCATCCTTTGAGACTGTGTGGAACGCTGTCCACAATGCCATAAGCGAAGTGGGCCTAATGGTCGTCGGGGACAACAAACAGGAGCGGTACATATTGGCTGAGAAAGAAATCACTGCGTTTAGCTCCGGTGAAAAAGTAGCGGTCTTTGTAGATGAGGTTGATGGTATGCGAACGAAAGTCGAGGTAGTATCCAAAAAAGCGATGGCGACGAACATTCTTGCTTGGAACTGGGAAAAGCCAGTTTTAGATAAAATTGAAGAAATACTAAAACGCAAATAGCTAATAAGGAAAAGGCCAGCAGTTTTTCAATACTGGCCTTTATAAATCCTGGCGATACCTACTCTCGCCGCAAAGCGACTACCATCGGCCGCACGGGCTTAGCTTGCTGCTGTCAGAATAGTATTTTATCTATATGCATCTCTACGGTGCCTTACGGCAATTATATCTATGAGCTTCTTATCATCATCGATGGCATAAATAACCCGATAAACACCAATCCTAATTCGACATAGATTTCCTCTGCCCTGCAATTTAACACAGTTGTGGGGTCGTGGGCATTGAGACAATCCATCAATTTTGGGGAATATCCTGTTGAAAATTACCTCATCCAGTGCCTCTAACTCCTTACGTGCCGACCGGGCTAAATTATGCTGTAATTAGCCATTCAGCTTTCCCGCACGACGCAGCCGTTTTTTCACTGAATTGAGTAACTCACGAGGCTCTTTACGTCGCTGATGTGCGATTAAAGTATCATAGAAATCTTCCCACAAATCAGCGTACTTGCTTAGATCAATAATGACAGCAGATTTAGCACCCTTGTCGTCGATAACAAATTGAATACCACTCATAATACACCTTTTTATTTATTGCGCCACAGAATTGCTGTTTATTTGTATTTTACACATCTGGAGCCTATATTTCAAACAATTTCGCTTTGTAACTGGGAAAAAAAGCCAACTCATCTCAAAAACCAGCCTTTATAAATTTTATCCCGAGCCCATTCGGCTGCGCTCAGAGCCTGCCCTGAGTAAAACGAAGGGGTAAACTCTGCCGAGGGACTTGTCCTGCTTGCCCTTCGAAGCTTCTGCGAAGGTGGCAGCTTGCCAAAGGGTTTTTTGTCATGTCGAGCGCAGCCGAGACATCTATTAAGAATTTTCATTCCCGCGAAAGCGGGAATCCAGATTCAATCATCTAATTGCTATATTCTAAACGCTCTATCAAATTCCCCACCATTTTATACCAAAATCCAACAGCCAATATTTAAAGAATAATGCCTTCTCCTGCCTCTCACTTTTTACTTTTACCTTTTCACTTCTAACTTGTTTATCGGGCTATCGTCGGCCACACGGGCTTATCTTCTGATTTCGGAATGGGAGCAGGCGTTTCCCCGTACGTAGTGTTATCATTAAATTCTTTTCTACAACTCTCTTACTCTAGTATTTAAATCCTCTACCAATCTACTTGTTAAATCCTGCTTGAAATCGAAAACTAACGTCGCCCCCTGTGGTACGGTAGCATGAGATTCCGTCGATATTTTTATAACCTCGTTATCTCCACCTGGTAAACATTGTTTCAACCAGTCTGAAAAATCTATTTTGAAAGCTTCATCCAAGAATTTATTCCAATCACGAATCGCCTTTTCTATTACAACCTGCGAATGGAAAACGCCATGCTTTCCATCTACGAGTACCATACCAATTATAATTACCTTATCGGTTTTCGAAGGTTTTGCTCCTTTAGGTGTTCTATAAACCATAAGGAGACCATTAGTAATCATGGAGTTTCTTTTTCTCCCTCCTAATCCATGTTTATGTGTGTCCCCTGCTCTGATACAAAGCGCCACTGGCAGAGACCGATTTATAAAATCGTCTACAATGTCTTTTCTACACCCAATTCTATCAGCAAGTCGATATACATCGTCTCGGAGATGATATATTAGAAGAAATATACTCATAAGGCGGTTTTCATACTTAGCCTTCAAGAGCTTGTCTTGTTCGACCAATTCCCTTGTTAAATTACCAAAAGCTCTTGGCGATAAATCTTCCAATGCTGCTTCGATTGAGACGAAACGTTCTATGATTGCTTGCTTAGCCTTTTCAATTTTTGGATTAGTTGTCATCTCTAAATTAGTATAGCATGACCTCTATTATTTTCAATCTCGCACAAAAAAGGAAAAGGCCGGCTGCTTTCACAACCGGCCTTTATAAATCCTGGCGATGACCGGATTTTATCCGCCGAAGTCCCGACTATTCGGGATGAAGGCGGACTCGCCCACATCTTCATTTCAATGGAATCGCTGGCAATCTTTTCAGCGTTTTATTAGTCGGATCAATGATAATCCCCACCGACTCAAGGGCTGTGACGCCAAGGATTGGCTCCGACTCAGGAGAACCAAAGATGACACGGCCTGCCGTGGTTTCACCCATAAATTCAATACGCGCTAAGCCAAACGGGTATTCCTTGACCGTGCCGTCGGCAAGCTCATAGGACATCCTGCCCTCCTTCTTTACGCCAATCTTCTCAAGCTCAGCCCCGGGCACTAACGAATCCGTTGCGCCCGTGTCCACAAGGAAGACAGCCTCGTAGGATCTCCGTCTATTGCTAAATGCCGATATTTTCGTTGTTACCTTTGTTAAGCCCATATAAATAGTATACATCCTGTGTTAATCTGTGTCAAACAAAATTCGCGCAAAAGGAAAGCCCAAAGGACTTTAAGCCCTTTGGGCTTATAATCCTGGCGATGACCTACTCTCGCCCCAAAGGACTACCATCGGCCTGAACGGGCTTAGCTTCTGTGTTCGGAATGGGAACAGGCGTTTCCCCGCCAGTATGGTCACCAGGAAGCTCGTTATCCAGCACTTATTAGGCGTGAGCCTAAGCTCAATAGGTGCTGGACTGATTCAATATTCTGTCTTCTGACCTCTGTCTTCTGACATCTACAAAAATATGCAGATGCGAATATGAGCACACTTGTGCTCTTGTGCACTTATGCTCTTACTGCTCAATCAAGGATTGATATGGTCAAGTAATCGAGCGTTAGTACCGGTTAGCTGAAGCGATTTCTCGCCTTACACATCCGGCCTATCAACCTGATAGTCTTTCAGGGCTCTTCTCCTGCCCGAAGGCAGAATGGAATCCTCATCTTGGAGTAGGCTTCCCACTTAGATGCTTTCAGCGGTTATCCTTTCCCGACTTAGCTACCCGGCGGTGCCCCTAGCGGGACAACCGGTACACCAGCGGTCAGTGCTTCCCAATCCTCTCGTACTAAGGAAACATCTCCTCAAGATTCCTGCGCCCACGGCAGATAGGGACCGACCTGGCTCACGCCGGTCTGAACCCAGCTCGCGTACCGCTTTAATGGGCGAACAGCCCAACCCTTGGGACCGCCTTCAGCCCCAGGATGCGATGAGCCGACATCGAGGTGCCAAACCGCCTCGCCGCTATGAACGCTCGGAGGCGATCAGCCTGTTATCCCCAGAGTACCTTTTATCTGTTGAGCGATGGCCCTTCCACACGGAACCACCGGATCATTAGGTCCTGCTTTCGCATCTGCTCGACCGATAAGTCTCGCAGTTAAGCACACTTATACCCTTATGCTCTAAACGTGATTGCCAACCACGCTGAGTGTACCTTTGAGCTCCTCCGTTACCTTTTGGGAGGAGACCGCCCCAGTCAAACTGCCCACCTGGCACTGTTCCATGCCCGGATTCACGGGACATGGTTAGGTGACTAACATAGCAAGGGTGGTATTTCAACGTTGGCTCTGTCCCGACCGAAATCGGAACTTCACAGCCTCCCACCTATCCTACGCAAGATATGCCAGGCATCAATACCAGGATACAGTAAAGGTTCACGGGGTCTTTCCGTCTTGCCGCGGGTATGTGGTATCTTCACCACAAGTACAATTTCACCGAGTCCGTCCTTGAGACAGTGCTCCAGTCGTTACGCCGTTCATGCACGTCGGAACTTACCCGACAAGGAACTTCGCTACCTTAGGACCGTCATAGTTACGGCCGCTGTTTACCGGGGCTTCGGTCGCAAGCTTCTCCAGCACCAATTTTCACCCAGCAAGCAAATACAAAAATTCGATTATCAAAATCCAAAATAATACAGTTAATTAGTTTATTAGGAACTTTAATGCTCCGAGTTCCCCTGATATCCTGATTGCTGATATCCTAAAACCTGATTTCCAAGTAACCTGATATCCCTTTAGCTAATCTCTAATTAACTAATTCGCTAATTAACTGCAAATTCGGGCTTCGGATTTCCAACTCACTTCTGGGCAAAAAATGGTGCTGGATGACCTCCTTCCTTAACCTTCCGGCACTGAGCAGGCGTCATTCTCTATACATCCACTTTCAGTGTTGGCAGAGAACTGTGTTTTTGGTAAACAGTCGCCAGAGCCACTTCACTGCGCCCTCAGCACGCATCTAATCGAAATTAAACGCGTCTGGAGGGACCCCTTATTGCGAACTTACGGGGTCAATTTGCCTAGTTCCTTAAGGACGGTTCTCTCGAGCGCCTGAGGATATTCTCCTCGCCTACCTGTGTCAGTTTTAGTACGGATACGCACCGTCGTCCTGTTTGAGGTTTTTCTCGACAATGGCTCAGGCTGCTCGGGCATCATAAATCGGCCCTCGCCGTCCTTCAGCGTCTTTATGCCGGCGGATTTGCCTACCGACGACGCCTCCGGCAGGATAGCCACGACTAATCAGCTTCCAGCCTTTGCTACTGCGTTACCCCCACAGTTCAAACCTTCGGTACATAGTGCAGGAATATTAACCTGCCGTCCATCGTTTACGCCTTTCGGCCTCGACTAAGGGTCCGACTAACCCTGGGCGGATTTACCTTCCCCAGGAAACCTTAGGCTTTCGGCGAACAGGATTCTCACCTGTTTTATCGTTACTCGTGCCGGCATAATCACTTGCTGACGCTCCACCGCTCGTTTCCGTACGGCTTCAACGCTGACAGCAACGCTCTCCTACCACCAGCACTTACTATGAGAATTCACTATCGAACTGTCTAAAGTTTGAAGTGTCTAAAGTGCCTAATGTTTGGAACTCACTTTAGCTCACTTTAGCTCGTTTCCAATGATGGTGAACTCTCAAAGTAAGTGCTGGTCCGCAGCTTCGGTGTTCTGCTTATTCCCGTTCATTATCGGCGCCAGACTGCTCGACCAGTAAGCTATTACGCACTTTTTAAATGGTGGCTGCTTCTAAGCCAACATCCTGGCTGTCACGGCAATCCAACTTCCTTATGAACTTAGCAGAGCTTCGGGACCTTAGCTGGCGATCTGGGTTGTTTCCCTCTCGACCATGAAGCTTATCCCCCGCAGTCTGACTCCTGAGATAGTCTTTACGGTATTCGGAGTTTGGTTGGGGTGAGTAGGCTGGTGGCCCCCCATCCCCATTCAGTAGCTCTACCCCCGTAAAGTAGTCACTCAAGGCTAGCCCAAAAGCTATTTCGGAGAGAACGAGATATCTCCAGGTTTGATTAGACTTTTACTCCTCCCCACAGCTCATCCCATAACTTTTCAACGTTAATGAGTTCGGTCCTCCAGGGACTTTTACATCCCCTTCAACCTGGCCATGGGTAGATCACCTGGCTTCGCGTCTACCACCTGCGACTAATTCGCCCTGTTAAGACTCGCTTTCGCTACGGCTCCCCCCTTGAAGGGGTTAACCTTGCCACAGACGGTAACTCGCCGGCTCATTATGCAAAAGGCACGCGGTCAGGCATTACGCACTCCGAAGAGCACGTCATAGCCCTCCCACAGCTTGTAGGTGTATGGTTTCAGGTGCTTTTAACTCCCTTAATAAGGGTACTTTTCATCGTTCAGTCGCCCTACTTTTCACTATCGGTCGTCGAGAAGTACTTAGCCTTGGAGGGTGGACCCCCCGGCTTCGCACAGAGTTCCACGAGCTCCGTGCTACTCTGGAACGCCGGCAGTAACGCAGGGCTCTCGCTTTCGCATACAGGACTATCACCTTCTGTGGTCGGACTTTCCAGACCGTTCTGCTTGCGATGCCTTTTTAACTGCTTACCGGCGCCCACAACCCCAAAGAGCAAGCTCTCTGGTTTGGGCTGATCCGCTTTCGCTCGCCGCTACTAACAGAGTCTCGGTTGATTTCCTTTCCTGCAGGTACTTAGATGTTTCAGTTCCCTGCGTTAGCTTCCACTGGCCTATGCATTCAGCCAGGGATGACGCCATCTGGTTGCCCAGTGACGACGGGTTTCCCCATTCGGAGATCCCGGGATTAACGGTTGCTCGGCACCTGCCCCGGGCTTATCGCAGCCTGCCACGTCCTTCATCGCCTCTCGACGCCTAGACATTCCCCATACACCCTTAGTAACTTGACCATATCAATCTATGATTGAACAGGTTTGTCATATCGCCTAAATGAGCGCTCATATTAACAAGCCCTTCGTTTTATAACGAAAAGCCTGTCTGGAATTATACAATTATAATCCCACGCATCTGCATATTAACTTTTCAAAGAACCCCTACTTCGCCAAGGCTTCGTAGGGTTATTTCCTACTTCGCTTCAGCTAAGAGAATTTATTCTGCTCCGCTAAAGCTTCGCAGATTGGAGACGACCGGGCTCGGACCGGCAACCTCCGGCTTGCAAAGCCGGCGCTCTCCCAGTTGAGCTACGTCCCCGTGCCCGCTTCGCGGAAACCCTAAATTCTAATTCCTAAATTCTAAACGTTAGTGCTTAGAAATTAGGATTTCCTTTGGCTGTTAGCCAAAAGTAGTGGGCCCGGGTAGATTCGGACTACCGACCTCACGCTTATCAGGCGTGCGCTCTTGCCAGCTGAGCTACGAGCCCTATACCGATTTGATTTACTATTTATTATTTTCTATTTACTAACGAATCGGCGATATTCAGGCGAAACTCCAAAGGATGCTCATGTGCACCAATAGTAAATAGTCCATAGAAAATAGTCAATCGAAAAGGCTCGCAGGTTATAACTATAAACTTACAAAAGAGCAATAAAAAAAACCGCTGCTAAAAACTGCCAGCGGCTTATAATACGGACAATATCGATTGTCCGTCAGCAGTTCAGAGCAAAATAAACGTTCTTAAAATCTCTTTCAAAACCCTAACCTATTCCTTTCCAGTGGGCTGTTTCACACGTCAGCCTGCACCGAATACTTGAGTCTATTACGGTATCGACAGTTCGTCAAGGATTTTTTAATTATTTTTTTAATTTTTATTCCTTAATCTAATTTTATACGCTGATTATACAATATTGTTCAAAAAAAACCAGCCTAAAAATCAGTTTGTGCCGTATCTTTTTCGGCGGTGGATAACAACATTCCGGATAAGAAGTTACAATACATAATCATTACGAAGGGCCAGCAAAAATTGGCCTGGATATTTCATAGGATTTTGCCGGTTTTTCTGTTGAGAAGGGCTGGGCAGGTGGTATGGTGTATAATTTACGTCTAAAAAGCCTTTTGGAGGAGTGAGTCCAAATGGCGTTCAATCAGCGTGATTTTTATCAAGACAAGGCTTAGCTTTCAAACATGCGCACAAGATGTAGCGAAAATGAAATTGTTCCTTTGTTATCTCGAGCCCATTCGGCCCTTCGATTTTACTCAGGGCAGGCTGCGCTCAGGATAAAATCCATTCGACATTACTCAGGACAAGTCCTTCGACTGTGCTCAGGACAAGTCCCTCGGCTACGCTCGGGATAAAGTTTATAAAGGCCGTTTGATAAAGAAATCGGTCTTTTCCTTTTTTATGATATTGAGAATGAAATTGTTTGAAATTTGTTCCAAAAGTTGGTATATTATGTAGATGTTATACGCCAGTAATTAGGTCAATTGTAACCGTAGGAGAAACAAATATGGAGACCTTAAAGAAAGAAGCAATTGGTGCAATTTCGAAGCTGCCGGAGTCGGCTGATATTGATGATATTATGTATCGGCTCTACGTGATCGATAAAATCAAAAAAGGCCAAGATGCTGTCAAGGAAGGCAAAACCGTTTCCGTTGAATCGTTAAAGGAAGAAGTGAAATCATGGTAATTTGGTCGGATCCGGCAAAAGAGGATTTAAAGAAGATATATGATTATATAGCAGGTGATTCCAAATATTACGCTATAAAGGTTTCTCAAGAGTTTATTGAAAAATCAGAGCAATTGGCGGAGCTTCCCAAAATGGGCAGGATTGTACCGGAGATTGAGGACCCAAACATCCGGGAGCTGATTATTTATTCATACCGTCTTATTTACGAAATATCGCCCAATAGAATAGAAATTCTCGCAATTATTCACGGAAAGCAAGATTTTCCCGGGGCTTTCGATAAACAAAGAAAATGACTAATTACTCAGAAGCTAAGCCTGTCAGGCCGATGGTAGTTTCCTTCGGCAAGCTCAGGAAAGGCTTTCCGACGACGGCTAAACAGAAAACCCTGGGTGAAACCCAGGGCTAAATATAAGGGCATAAACCCATCAATGAATTGATGGGCTACATACAAGAACCTGCAAATAGAGGACGGTCATAAATGTAATCCTGCCCAGAGGACGGAAGGCAGACGTCAATGGAATATCGAACAAGGAATAATGAATCCTTCGACCGGGCTCTGGAAAGGTATCGAACAGGGAATATCGAATATCGAATATCGAACAAGGAATAATGAATATCGAACCCCGACCGAAACTTTTGGGGCAGGCAAGGAATATCGAATGGTGAAGGGTTGTAGGTGAGGTCGAGAGAACGAAGAAAGACGGAAGTCGGCCATATGAGATAGTAAAGACTTATCTCACGGGGTAAACGTCCATTAGATAATGCTTATCTATCTCACGGGGTAAAATGGCGAGTTGTGATTAGTGAATAATAGATTGAATGAGGGCGTAATCGAGAGCTTATGCTCTCATTTTTTATGATTTGAAGTGTAGAGCGGAAAATATGTTTGTTTTTTTCTGGACAGGCGGAGCTAAGCAGCTAAAATGCGGGTTAGCGATTTTAATCAAAGGAGGATGGCATTTTGTCATTCGAACGGAGTTATTTGACGGCAGTGGTAATAACTTTAATTGCAGCGATGACCTGCACGGCCGATTTCCAGGCGAATACACACACATCTAATAAGCAGGAGAATCCTGCCATCGCGATGGATGCTGAAGGCAATTTTGTCATAGTCTGGAACAGCTATCTTCAGGACGGCAGCTCGAACGGCATTTTTGGAAGGCGTTTCGACCCAAACTGCAAACCCCTAAGTGATGAATTTCGGATTAATACTACAACCAGCGGTAACCAAAGAGAGCCATCAGCTGCAATGAACGCCGCCGGCAGTTTTGTGGTTGCCTGGTATGGGCCCGGAGAAGACGAGGAGGATATTTTTGCCAGACGGTTTAGCGCCAATGGCCAGCCCTTCGGCGGCGAGCTCCGCGTCAACACTTATACCAACGACAAACAACTTTACCCAAGCGTTGCTATGAATAACGATGGCGGCTTTGTCATTGTCTGGGAGAGTATGAATGTTCCTGAGCAGGGCAAAAAGGGAATATGCGGGCAGTTGTATAATAGCACCGGCTCGAGCATTGGACCTGAGTTTGTCATTAACGAGGAAGCATCGGACAGCCGTTATCCGGTCGTGGCAATGGATGGCGATGGGAATTTCGCGGTTGTCTGGTTGCAGGATAAAAGCAGCAACTCAATAATAGCCCGGCCATATAACGCAGATGGTACAGCTAAAACGAAGCCTTTCGAGGTAAGCACAATCAGAATCAGCTCCATCACGGAACCTTCAATTGCGATGAATAAAGACGGAAATTTTGTAGTGGCGTGGGATGGTGACCCTAAGCTGGCCGGGCTGGATGATATTCACGCCCAGTGCTACAATCCTGACGGCACAGCTATGGGTGAGCAGTTTGTCGTCAACACAACCATTGAAGGGCCGCAACAGAATCCACAGGCAGCGATGAATGAGCGGGGGCGGTTTATAATTGTGTGGGACAGCAAAATTGACCCCGATATTAATGAAAGAGACATATTCGCCCAGCGATATAACAGTGCAGGCGGACGCCTTGGCAATGAATTTCAGGTCAATACATATATAACGGACGACCAAAAGCGGCCGGCCGCTGCGATAGCAGAGAATGACAAATTTGTTATGGCCTGGCAAAGTTATGGACAGGATGGCTCAGACTATGGCGTCTTCGGTCAGGCAGGCCAGATGGTCGGCTCGGCAGACTTTAACGGCGATGGGTTTGTAAGTTTTCGTGACTATTGTGTACTGGTTGAAGAATGGCATAAAAGTGAAGACTCGCTCAGGGCAGATTTGATTGATGATAACAAAATCGATGAGCAGGATTTAGCTGAGTTCTGTTACCAGTGGCTTATTGCTCGCCATTAAAAAAACCTGAGATTGATATTTTCTTGAGTGGGTATGTATCAGCATAGGATTTTTTAAAGTATCTGGGTGGGTTTTAGTATGCCTGATTTTGGATATCTGAAATACGAAATCAAAGAGCGGTGGGAACGATTGGCAGTACGGGAATGGATTAGCCGGAGCCCCAAGTTAGTTATTGGCGTGAGCACGGTATCGTTTGTAGTGCTGGTGGGGGTTTTGATATGGCTATCGCTGCCTGAGAAGGCTGTAGAAGTTGAGAATTACGAGAAGGAATGGTTCTATGACCTGAAGCACAGAAGGCTTTTTGTTGGAAGAAGGGGGCAAATACCGCCGATTGAGGCGCCTTCGGGCCCTCTTGCAAATGGAGAACCGGCAGGTGTCAGGGCATACGTATTTACTTACAGTAACGACCCAAACACCACGGAGACCTTTATTGGCTTTTTAGAGACCACCGACCCCAACGTAGATAAGGGCAGTCTTGGTTCAGTAGATTTGAGAGCCAGCGGATCGGAAATCTTGACCCAAGGAAGGCTTATCCGCAGAGTCAGGGATGAGAAATGGGTGCCGGCCAACAGCGAAGAGGGACGTGCTATTCTGAAAGAGACTTTTCGTCAAAACGAAGCCGGTGAGGTCCCCCATTATTTTCCGCCCAAATGAAAGTTATTTGCAGCTCAATGCTTTGAATTTTTTGGTCATTTCAGCAAGAATAATTTTTTTGGCCTCCTCCAAAGGTCCGGGCAGAAATGTGCCGGCGGCCATTTTGTGTCCACCTCCGCCGAATTTAGCGGCGATTTGGCTGACATCGATGGTACCTGTGCTTCTCAGTGAGCACCTGATTCGGCCATCCTTCAATTCTACAAACAAGGCCGCCGCCTCAATGGTACTTATACGCTGGCATTCGTTGATTAAATTCTCCGTGTCTTTGTGTGAGGCTCCGGTCCGTTCGAAATCACGCTGCAATATATGCTGCGTTGCGAAGCGTCCGTCAAGATGCAGCTCAAGGGTGTTGAGCATAGCAAGCATCAGGTTGAACCGTGAGCGTGAGAAATTTTGATATAAATTGTGATGGATTTCTATTGGTTTTGCGCCAGACTCAATGAGTTCGGCGCAGCTTTGATAGACCCTGCTGTTGGTATTGCTGAACTGGAACCAGCCGGTGTCGGTAGCTATGGCCACAAACAGCGCCTCGGCGATTTTTTCGGTGATTTTCCAGCCTGCGAACTTGAACAGGTCAAGAACAATCAAACCGGCGGCGGCAGCATCTGACTCGACCAGCTCCACATCTCCGAGGCCGTCGGCGGTAGCGTGGTGGTCGATTATCAGAACGGGTGTCTCAACCTGCTTTAGATACTGACCGAACTTATCCAGTTGCGTGACACTATTGGTATCGACAATTATTATCAAATCAAATTCGCCGAATTGACCCTGTGCCAGCTCTTCGAGCTGAATGTCCTGGCCGAGGACAGGGACTTTTTCTGCGAACAAAAACTCGTACCATTCCGGTATGGTGGAGAGCATCAGGGCCTTGCATTTTTTACCCAGATTTGCCAGCACTTCAGACATTGCCACTATACAGCCGCAGGCATCACCATCGGGCCTGGTATGCGTCGTAATTAAAATATTGCCTGATTTTTTAATTAACTCAATTGCTTTTTGTAAATCGTCGTTAGTTGCCATAGTTATCCTAAATCGTATAAACTTTTATATTCATTGCTACTGAAAACTATTTGCTTTCGGATACTGCCTTTTCGAGTAATTCATTTATTCCGAGTATGCTTGACCATTTTCTCAGATATTCGAGGTCAAGTTTTTCTGCCTGAATATCAAACGGCTCGACGGTTATGTCAGCATCCTGAGTGAACCGAACCTTACCATATACGGAACTTGCCACTGAGCCGCTAATGGCGTAAGCGATATCCAGATGCTCAAGGGCTTCTGCGAGGCTTTCTAATATTTCCAGTTCCTGGGGATTACTCATTGGGTACGTTTCCATATACTTTATTGAAGAGTTTTTCTCCGAGGTGTTGTTTAGCCCAGAGGTACCATATTTTTTTCTCGCTCGCGTTGGGGTGGCGGTCTCTCAAGCCTGCCATAGCCAGCATTTTGCCAGTCTGGTAAGCCTCGAAGATATGCCTGAATTTCACCTCCAGCGGCATCTTTCGGTATATCTCATCCAGAACCTGTTGGGCTTCGGGACTTGTATCCTTTTTGTTCATATCTCGAATTATACAATTCTACATATCTATTGCTTCAATAATCAGGTAATTTAAAGAAAATATAAGGACGTTTTCGTGTTAATCAACTCAATCGCTTTTTGAAAATCGTTGTTGCTAATCATATAAATTCCTTTTTATTTTTTAAGCCACAGAGGACACAGAGAAAAACGATTTTTTTATCTATTGTATGAACGATTTTGATATCACTTGAAACCCACTTTCGATTTCCTGAAAGTCTAAATCTTATGGTTTTTATTGATATTTTTCACTATTTTCGTATAATATAGTAAAATTAGTGGAACTATTTAATAGTCGCGGAACTTATGAAATGCTGTATTAGTTGCAGTATTCCGGTGTCGTTTCCAATTTCATATCTATCATCATGGTACGAGGGTAAGAAAATGAAAAAGGCAATATTAGCATTAGTATTAGTTCTTGTGTTGTGCGGGATGGTATCCGGTTACGAGCAAGACATATCCTGGATTCATGGAGAAAATCCACCGTTTCCGAGCAGATATCCCGGCGAACCCACTATTTCAGATATAATTCATTTCGCCGTGCCTACGGACGTTTTTCAGAATCAATGGATTGCTGAGCAGACGTTAGGCGGAATCCCGACGCTTTCCATCGACCCGGTGGACAGGACCATCGAACTTTGGATTCAAGAGCCGGCTCCTGACATCCCCCTCCCGCTTCTCTATGACCCTGTTTGTGGCCTCGAAGGTTACTATGGGCCGCTTGAAGAAGGTAGTTGGCTTTTCTATTGCCATTTCGAGGGCACTATTTGGCTGGACGGCTTTGATGTTGTTCCTACTCCTCCATCTCCGAGCATTTCCGGCTATGTACGGACCTCCAGCGGCTTAGGGATTAGTGAAGTGAGCTTGAGTTTCAGTAACGGCGGGGGCAGCACTACTACTGATAACAGCGGCTATTACGCTAAGAGTGTCCCGGGTGGCTGGTCAGGGACGGCCATGCCGAGTAAGAGCGATTACAGCTTCAGCCCGCTATACAGGTCATACGTTAATGTAACCTCAAGCATATCAAACCAGGATTATGTTGGTTTTGGAGCGCAACCGCCAAGAAAAGGACGAATCAAGCTCATAGGAACTGCCGTTAAGGCTGATGAGCAAGAGGGTGAGCTGGTTGGGCAGGGGCGTTACTATGTCCCGGTTACTATCGATGAAGTTATCGAGGATGCAGAGAATTTGTTAGACGACGTAGTGAATGTAACCGTATGTTACGTCAAACCGTTAGATATTCAGCCTGATTCGTACGGAAAGGTCAACGTTTATGGTTATTACTGGAAAGAAGACGGTCCAGTCCAATATCGCGGGCGAGTAGATGCATCTCACAATCCATACTATATTATTCGTCTGGGCGATGTCTCAGGCAACGGAGAAGTCTCGTACGATGATGCTTCCTTAGCTGCTCAGTATGAGGAAGGTCTTTTATATCTGGCACCGGAACAGATATGGGCCGCTGACGTAGATGGGAACGGGGAAGTCAATGACTATGATGAAGATTTGATTTTTCAGTATGCTACGGGATTGATAGAAAGATTTCCCGCAGATAATGGGGCGCTTGATTATTTTACTGAGCATTTTTCCTCCGGTACGGATAGCTTTGACCTGTCGAACAAATCAATAATGTTCACTCCTACTAAAGACGGCACCTTCTATCGTGCTCATCTAAAAGAGATTATACAGTTACCGACCGACCCTGCTGGAGGTACAGAGCTGGTACTGGGCGACGACAATTACCAGTTTGTAAATCTAAGTAATCAAGCTACAGTGTCTATTTTCGGCAGCAGCTTTTCGAGCTTCTACGTCGGCAGCAACGGTTACATAACCTTTACTGAAGGAGATACGGACTACAGCGAATCTTTGCCCGACCATTTTGATACGATGCGCATATCCGGCTTATTCAACGACCTCAATCCGTCCGGAGGCGGACTCGTTAGCTGGAAACAATTGGCAGACCGTGTGGTTGTGACATGGGAAAACGTTCAAAAATACGGTGAGAGTAGCTCTAATACATTCCAGGTTGAGATGTATTTTGATGGGAGAATACAGATTTCCTGGCTTGGGATTTCAGTTGAGAAGTGTATTGCAGGTTTATCAGACGGTCTTGGTGTGCCGGAAGATTTTCAGGAGACAGACCTCTCAGATGCGTATCCGCCGCCGCTATTGCCTGACTTTTTTGCCGAGCAGTTTTCTTCCGGCACAGATAGCTTTGACCTGTCGAACACATCAATTTTGTTCAAGCCTACCGTAGATGGTACTTCTTATAGTGCTTATCTACAACAAATTACACAGCTGCCGACCGACCCTACCGGAGGCATAGAGCTGGCGCTGGGTGATGACAATTACCAGTTTGTAAAGCTAAGTAATCAAGCTACAGTGTCTATTTTCGGCAGCAGCTTTTCGAGCTTCTATGTCGGCAGCAACGGTTACATAACCTTTACCGAAGGGGACAACGACCACTCTGAAAGTCTGTCCGACCATTTTGATACAATGCGTATATCCGGCTTGTTCGATGACCTCAATCCGTCCGGAGGTGGGCTGGTCAACTGGAAACAACTGGCAGACCGTGCGGTTGTGACGTGGAAGAAGGTTCCAGAATACGGGCAGAGCAACTCTAATACATTCCAGGTTGAGATGTATTTTGACGGGAGAATACGGCTTTCCTGGCTTGCGATTGCAAGTGAGAACGGTATTGTAGGCCTGTCAGACGGTCTTGGCGTGCCAGAAGATTTTCAGGAGACAGATTTTTCAGAGATATAACCACGGCAGTAGCTGATCAGCAGGATCCTTTGACAAGCTCAGGACAAGTCCCTCGGCTACGCTCGGGATAAAATTTATAAGGGACGAGTGTTGGTAGCACTCAGCCTTTTCCGTTGCCACAACCGAAAGTTGGGCTCCTGTGCCGGGCACAAATTGTTGACTATTTTAGATAAGTCCTTTATAATAATTGCATGAGTCCGACTATTTTTCGTGTAGGAAATTACAGATTCTACTTTTTCTCACGAGAAGAAGAAAGAATGCACGTGCACATTTTTTCGTCCGATGGCGAAGCAAAATTCTGGATTGAACCTATTGTGTCATTGGTGACATACACAGGTTTTTCGGAAAGACAATTGACGCGCTTGCAAAAGCTCGTGGAGGAACACAGAAATGAAATCATTAAAGCGTGGAAAAAGCATTTCCAAGCCTGAAATTACTAACGTTACGCAGCATGGGTTTTGGATTTTTCTCAATGGGAAGGAGTACTTTCTGGCGTTTGACAAGTTTCCCTGGTTCAAAAGAGCCAGAATAAACGAGCTTTCAAATGTTCAACTTTGGTACGGAAGCCACTTGTACTGGCCTGATTTGGATGTTGACCTGTCAGTGGAAATCATTGAAAATCCCGACCGTTATAGGCTCATCGCAAAGTCAAGACAAGAGCCTCAACAAAGGTTAATCAAGCTTCGAATTCCATCAGACGACGCTAAGAAAATACTCCGAATGGTAGATCACAGGACGTATCTTGATGCATTAGAGAGTCACTGGCGAGTATTCGAAGATGGACAGCCCAAAGCACAAAGCATATGCTGGTTATTTTGCTGGGCTAAGACAGGAAACAATAGCAGGAGAGCAGCACAAGAAGCAAAAGATGCGTTCAACAATTTATTCGACAAACCTTTTGAATGGTTCGATAAAAGAGTTCCCCACAGCTGGGCAAGAGATGCTCGCTATAAACAGTACAATATCGAATCTGGGTTGGAGGAGTATTTGAAGGGAGAGTGACTTTCGGAAGAGGGAACGCTATGTAACCTCCAATAAGTTCAGCCGATGGTAGTAACATAGTGAAATCAAAGACCAAAATAAAAAAGTCAAAATCAGAAGAATTTATGAAGGCTGAGTGGTGAGAAAACTCAGCCTTTACCATTTACGTCAAGTATGTTAAAATATTTATATGAAGCTTATGAAAAACCATGTGAAGCTCGTGAAAATGAGCTGCGAGGAAGATTCTTTTGTTAGGGCCTCGCCAGCCGAGCGGGTTAGCTTTATGTGGGAGCTAACCAAAGAGCTGTGGTCATTACGGAATCGGCAGGATGCTGAACGAAGACTACAAAGAAATGTTGCAAATCTTGTTAGGCAACGAGATTAAGTTCCTTGTTGTCGGTGCATACGCGATGGGGGCATACGGATACCCGCGCGCTACCGGTGATTTTGATATATGGATTGAAACTTCTTTCGAAAACGCACGAAAAGTATATAACTGCCTGTCACAATTCGGTGCCCCACTTGCAGAGCTTACAGAAAAGACTTTTTGCCAGGAAGGTATCATTTTCCAAATTGGTGTAGCACCACGGAGAATTGACATCATAACCAAAATTGACGGGGTAGAGTTTGACAAAGCATACGCCCAGAGAGAGGAAATAGAAATTGAGGGCATTAGCATTCCGTTTATTTCAAAGGAAAATTTGATAAAAAACAAGCTGTCAACAGGGCGTGAGAAGGACAGGCTTGATGCGGAGTACCTGCAATCAGGTTGGGATACTTAAAAGCCACGTCGTGAAGATATCGATTAGTGACGGATGTTAGTTTCACAGCCAAATCATATCCGTTTACAACTTGATTATCTTGCACTTTTAACTTAAAATCAGCCTATGGTTTATCTTTGGTCAACTATACTGGTTTTGCTCAATGCCTGCTGGCTGGGACTGGTCGTCTTCGGGCTGCCCGGCAATTGGCTGATTGTCATATCCACCTGTCTGTTCGCGTGGTGGCAGTGGGATAATAGTATATTTTCTATCTATACATTGCTTACGATAGTGGTCTTAGCTGTTCTTGGCGAACTTGTAGAGTTCTCTGCGGGTATGGTTGGAGCCAAGAAATCAGGAGCAAGCTGGCCAGGCTCAATAGCTGCGCTTTTTGGAGCGGTAACAGGTGCAGTCATTGGCACGTTTTTGTTTCCCGTGCCGTTTTTAGGGACGCTGCTTGGCGCCTGCTCCGGCGCAGGATTGTGCGTATGGGGAATGGAGTTCTCCCGCGGTAAAAAGGCTGAGCACTCTTTACGCTACGCTGTTGGGGCGGGCCTCGGTGAATTCTTCGGCATTACAACTAAATTTGCCCTCGGCATCGTCATCTGGTTCATCGTGGCTGTGGCCGCCTTTTGGCCGTGAAAACAACACAGCCCACAATTCGCAAAATCGCTTCCTGCCGAAATTATACAAATAATAGATAAAAATTGCCGAAAGAATTGGACATTATACTAAATTCAAAGGACCTGGATTCCCGCTCCTTCGACTCCGCTCAGGACAAGCTTCGCGGGAATGACAAACCATCATTTGAGCCTTGACAAAGCACTATGACTTTTTATCCGGTTATCTCATCCTGCGAATACGCACCTCAATAGTCTTTGAATCCTTCAATAGATTAACGAGCATTTGTGGGTCCGTTTGTCCGTAGTGATATGGACAGAGAATCTTCGGCTTAAATGCCTTAGCCGCATCCGCAACCATCTCCGGTGTCATCGTGTAGGGCAGATTCATCGGTAAGAATGCAATATCAATATTTTTCAGCCTTTTCACCTCCGGAGTGTTCTCTGTGTCGCCGGCCACATACACTCTCTTATCAGCAAAGGTTATCACATAGCCATTACCCTGCCCCTTAGGATGGTAGGGCGTTCCTCCCGAGCGCAGATGTACGATATTGTATGCAGGAACTGCCTCGATTTTAAGTCCCTGAACGGTTTGTACATCACCATTTTGCATGACGACACCGTCGGAAACTCCTGATGCGCAGGCTTTGGTTAATACAATTTGTGTTCCGTCTTTTCGTATAATATTGATGACCTTTGGGTCAAGGTGGTCGCCATGCTCATGGGTGAGTAAGATAAGGTCAGCTCTGGGCATCTTTGCATAGTCGTCCTCTCTGCCAACGGGGTCCACGTGAATGGTCTTGCCGTCGAAGGCAAATATTAATGTTGCGTGTCCAATGAAAGTAATCTTCAGCTCACCGGTGCTTGTCTGGATAATATCCTGTTCAAATCCAAACTCTGAAACGGTCTGTTCTTGCTCGGCGCCTTTAACGCGCATCAGGACTGAATACAGTGACGTTCGGGCTGTGATAAATAGCGTATGTTTATCCTTACCGCCGAAGCAGACATTAGCCGGCCCTTCGGGGACGTTGATGGTCTCAATTTTTTCGCCGCCTTTGTTGTAAACGGCCACTGCACCTGTCGTCAGGTAAACGTTGCCCTCGTTATCTATGGTCATCCCGTCCGAACCTTCAGGAGCGAAAAGTTTCTTGTTCGACAAAGTTCCATCTTTATTGATGGTGTACTCGAAGGTTTTTTGTCCGCCGTGGTCGGCAACATAAAGCAGCTTGCCATCGGGAGTGCCTATTACTCCGTTAGGTCTGACCATATCGTCGATTACCCTAATGAGTTTCTTACGGTCCGGCGAGAGATAATAAACATGCTCGCCGTCCTGCTTCATATTGTCCCTGCTCCCATAGCGTGGGTCGGTAAAATAAATACCACCTTTCGCGTCAATCCAGAGGTCGTTGAGACTGTTGAAGCGTTTGTTTTGATACTTGTCGGCCAGCACTGTTACATTACCCTGCGGGTCAATGGATACTAACCGCCGGCCACCACCTTCGCAGGCCAAGAGATTTCCTTTCTTGTCAAAGTAAAGACCGTTGGACCCTTCTGAGCTCTCACGGAATGTTGAGAGGGTACCATCCAGCGACCATTTGTGGATGCGGTTATTCGGAATATCCGAAAAAAAGATATTGCCCTTAGCGTCCGCTGCGGGGCCTTCGGTAAAGCTAAAGCCGCCTGCAAGTTTTTCCACCCTGGCCCCTCGTGCAACAACACTTGCATTTTCAGCGCTATAGCTCGCTGCCGTTACTACAAACAACATAATCAAAGTGTACAATTTCCTGTTCATTCGAATCTCCTTTCACTTTTGAGTTTTGTCCATTATTTCAAAATGGGATTTATCATTTTAAAACCCTTAGATTGCCGCGCAAACCTGTGGTTTGCTCGCAATGACATTCTTTTTGTTAGAGATTTAAGATTTCATCATCATTAAAATTATACCAATCACAGTCAAAAATTGTCTAAAAAATTACGCATGACACCGGTTAGAAGGACCTGGATTCCTGCTCCCCGCTTCCGCGAGGACAAGCTTCGCAGGAATGACAGACTCAGGAAATCGTCAATTATTAAATAGAATCAGCACTACAACTGTTCCTTAATTTTCGGCATTTTCGGCTTTTGGTTTGATTTTCACCTTCGCCAGGTAGATGCTGGTTTTACCTTCGTGGCTGGAGTAGTAGCTGACGTAGAGCATCTGGTTGTGCCAGAGAAGGCCGGGATAACTTGTATCGCCGCCGCTGGGCAGTTTTACGAGTTTTGTCATAGTGCCGTTTTCAACATCAATATAGGTCAGCGCTGTATGGGCACCGCCCTGGTGCATTCGTCCAGCGGCAATCCAGTGCCCGCCGGGTATTTGGATGAGATTGGGTCCGCCGAAACTGTTAAAATCAGCCCCGAGGTCTTTCCATTGCCATTGCTTGTAGTCCGGCCTGCTTATCCCCAGGAATGCACTGGTCGATTCCGTTTCATAGCGGTCGCGGCGGACAAGGGCATAACACGTCCGGTCAGTGTCAAAACGCAGTGTAACTTCCGTAGGCCGGCCTTGCTCGAACAGCTTTGGCAGGTGGGTTTGGTAGTTAATCCCGTCAGTACTTACGAGCAAATCGAGATAGCGTTCACCCCGTCCCGTCTTCGACGGGCGGGGTTCACCTTTGCCGGCCGGGTAGGTAACACCATAAGCCTTTGCCTGGTTCCAGGTAACACACCACAGCCAGCGTCCGGGTTGCACAACAATTTGTGGTTTGGTCCATCGCCTGCCATCCTGCGAAAAACTCGCGAACGAGCCGGTAGGGGCAGATTGATTGTCCTTTTTACGCGGGGCGGCTCCGCCCAGCAGCATTAGCCGGCCATCGGGCGTTACAGACAAGTGCGCATCCCGGAGGTCGTAGCCTGCCAGCACAACAAGAGCCGCCGAGTCCCAGCGATTTGCGTCCTTCGATTCGAGTATGCGGATTTTCCCATCGGTTGAGACGTGCCCTCTGCCCTCGCGGAAGGCGCAGTAAAAACTATCGTTCCAGCGTACAAGGTCGGTAAATGCGTTGTGCGGGGCCTTGTCCCAAATCCTGCTGACCTCAACAACCTCCACCGTTACCGGTACAGATGCGAAACTGAACGAGGTCCCAATCAAAAATAATACTGTTATAGCATATTGTTTCTTAGTCATTTCCAATAGAGTAATCCTCTCGTGCAAAGCACAAATCTGCGCATCATGTCCATATTCTTTTTATTTTCAATATCCCCGGTTCAACAACTGTTAAGCGCCTTGCCGAGGGCGGTCAACTGGTCCATAAACGGCTGGGACATCAAGCCGTTGGATTGAACCGGCACATCCCAGGTAATCACGCCGACGACCTTGTTGCCCCATCGCATTGACCATTCCCGTATTACCTGCCTACTTATCAGTGTCCAATGGTTTTTCAAAAAGAGCCGTTCCCGTCCTTATTCTGTTTACTCCAAAATGGCGCGTTTGAATCGGGCCGGCTCCACACCGCCTCGCGTTACAATAAGAGTCTCTCCCTTACGCGTATTGAACTTCAACAACAATCCCTCCATATCTTTCCATTTTTTGTCATTGCGGTACAGAGTAACCTTGACTTTATCACTCCATGGATTTATCAGCCTGCATTCGCCTGCGAGCTGCGACTGCACTTCGACAAACTCTATCTCTTTGTTTTGCACAGATGAGCTGACGTAAAATCCTCCACGAGCGAGCAAGGTGAAACTCGCATCCCATGACTTAGGCCAGGAATTGAATATTCGCAGCACAGGCTCACCGTCAATTTCCTCTGGAGAGCTCGAAAGCATTGTCTCATGGATGCCTGAGGCCAGACCAGCGATGTGTTCGGCATCAATTGCACCGGGTCCTTCGCGTAATCGCAGGCGGTTGCGGAAAATCTGCGCTCCGCCGATGCCGGCCGTATCGATGAAGCTTGCAAGCCGGTTGAAGCCAAGGAAGCGACTCTTGAGGTCTTCTTCGGGAGGCAGGGGGGTGATTGCCCCATCCCCGCCATAGACAAATGCACCGTAGGCAGGACTGCTGCGACGGCGAGAACTCGCCGGCATCTCCACGAGGTTATCCATGATTTCCTTCCAGAGCGGTCGCATGTCGGCGTCCACGCCAAGAATCTCCGAGGCGCGAATCGCCAGTGGAAAAATCATGTGCATGCAGGAGACTTCATAGAACGTATCCGATGAGTTCCATGACCCTTCGCTGTTGTTGACGTGATGGATGTGGTACTTGCCGTCTTCGCCCTTTTTGAAATTGGGAAAGTTGCGATAGAACTCCGCCGCGCCTTTGAGCATAGGATAAGCGCGCTCGCGCAGCCCAGTCTTGTCCATTGTATATTGGTATCGCTGCCAGAAGAGCTCGGCGATTCTGGCACCTGCCCCGAGAATATGAGTGGTATGCCCGAACGGCCCCCTGCCCTTATCCTGCCAGACCCACCTGCCGTCTATCCACTTGCCCTTGTTCTTCCAGTTCCAGCGGGAATTATGCGGCTGCTTGCACTCGGCAAACAGGCGGAATTTTTCCGACCTTTGTTCCCAGGGCTTTTGCATCAGGTAAAGCTGCCGCATCTCATCAGCGATGTCGTCGGGCAGGTCTTCCAGACCGTCAAACCAGACCGTCTCCGGGATCCAGATACCTTTGCTTCCCCACTGCTGGACCGCCGCTCGAGCGCATGAGCCGCTCATCCGGTAATACATCGAGAACATCGGGTCCATCAACTCCAGCCGTCCGCTGGGCATCAAGTTACTGTAGTAGGCATTAGTGTTGGCCCACCAGTGCTGTGAGCCCCACCGACTCAGGTCACCAGTAGTCCTCCAGAGCATTCCGCCGAAACGCGGCGGGTAGTCGCCGCGAGAGCTGGCGCCCATCAAATAAAGGAAATAGGTGTAGTTTTGCTCGACAAAGTCGGCCTGGCCATCGGGACTGTGCATGTAAACAAAGCCCTTCGACCAGAAGCCATGCCACCAGGCTGAAGTGTCCGCCAGCAGTCCCTCAAAGCCTTTGGCGGCGGCCAAATCCAGCTCATTCAGAGCTATCGCAGAGACATCCTCATCCGGTTCAAAGCTGGCGGCACTGGAAATTAGTATCGCAAACCTACCCTTACCCGGCGCGGCGGAGAGGCGGACGGTCGAGTCATTGGCATATTTAGCCTTCGATTTGCGACCTACCAGCCCAACGGCGACAGCGGAGGCATTATAGTAGTTACCCTCTCTGAATTCCTGGGACAGGAGGATGCGCCCATCGCAAATGTCGAGCGTTGATTTAGCAGTGTGGCCGCGGGTGCGGAGCATCACGCTATGATTCTTTACGAGATTGTAGTTCTCTCCGGAGTGGTATTGGATGGCGTACCTTAACATTCTGAGGTCAATGTTCACGGGTGGGGGTTGGCTGCGTTGATCATTGACCTCAATGGCCATCACGTCGCGCTCGGGCCAGGCCAGCACGCGGGCAGTAACGCCCTTGCCCTGTGCCGTCATCAGGGCGTCATATAAAGAAAGGTGCTGTCGGAAAGCCGGGCCTGTGAAGACATCTTCACCGAAATCAACGAAGTCGATGTCCACGCAGCCGCAACCACTGCCGTAATCACTGTCGCGTTCGGGGAAGCTGTTCGTTTCGCAGTTCATCGGATAGACATCAACACGGTTGACCTGGAATTTGAGTGCCGACGGCGAGGTCCACACAAGACTACCCATGCGGCCGTTTCCGACCGGCAGACCCTCCTCACTACGAGTAACCGGCTTATCATAAGTCAGGTCGGCCCGTGAGATAAGCCTGCGGTAAACAACATCCAGGATACCGGACTTGCCGGCTCCCATTTCCATTGAAAAGGCATTCTGAAAATATGATAATCCAACGATAATGGCAGCCACCGTTATAACCACTTTCCTTCGCCCCACTTTGCGGCAGTTTTTGTCGAGGAATTCGTGATTAGCTATTTCCAACAGAGCCATCCTTTCGTGCAGAGCACAAAAAAGTAGAACATCTTACTCACCCGGTATTTTAACGCTATATGTTATATACTACAGAGACATAACTACTTTGAAAAGTGCCCGACGAAACCACCACCGCTGCTCATCTCGATTGTGAGCGTATCACCACGGCGCACGGTCCTGTCTTCGAGAACCACTGCGGCGTCGTTTTCCTTGTTATCGCGGACCAGCGAAACGTTGTACTGACCATCGCCCAGAAACGACAGCGGCACCTGGATGGTCCTGGCCTGGGGGCCGCACATTACGGCCAGGAACCATATATCGCCCGTTCGCCTTGCGAAGATGGCCAGCTCGCCGATTCCGGACTCCGGCAACACGATGGTTTCGTCCCATACGGCCGGAATGCTTTTGATAACGTCCACCGCCGGATTATCGAGAATGGACTGCGGATGCGCGGCGACCGTCAGCAGCGGGCCGGCGAAGATGGCCAGGCTGGCAATCTGGTGCGCCCAGGTTGAGTCGCGTCGGCGCTCGCCGAAGTGCATCGTTGTGTAGTCGGCGTGGCCGGCCAGATAACGAGTGAACGGCAGGATAGTTTCGTGTCTTGCGCGCTCGCGCAGCGAGCTGCTTTCCATGCCCCGGACCGCCTCGCGCACTATTTCATTGGGCCAGGTGCGGGCCCGGCCGGTCGGCTTATTCGCTCCGTGGAAGTTGACCACCATCCGATTTTCCGCAGCCTTCTTGAGTAACTTCTCGTAATGGTCAATGACTTCCTTCGCTTCGTGGTCGAGGAAGTCTATCTTGGCACCGGCGACTCCCAGGCTATGTAATCTCGTGAAAAACTTCTCGCGTTCCTCCGGCGTGCTGAGCCGGTTGCTGTGTATCCAGAACAGCAAATGCACACCCTGCTGCCTTGAGCACTCCACTATCTCTCTTATCTGCTCGTCACTCCATCTGCTCCAGAAGCCCTCGATTACATGATATTCAAAACCCAGTTGTCCGGCCAAGCTGGAAAACTCCTTCATACCTTCGAACGAGCGGTCTCCGCCGTCAAGGTATCGCCATACCGCCCGTCCAGGTTTGACCCATTCCGTCTTAATGCCGTCGGGGAAATACTTAGGGTCGGGCGGGGGACAAAGATTGGGCATGATAGTGCTGTTGACCAGCGTATTCAAATCGCGGCCGACCATTACGACGCGCCAGGGGGTCGTTATGGTCCCACTGACCGATGCCGGCCTGCCCAGCCGCCTGGCTTCCTCTCGTCCGTAGCGCAGCTCATACGGATAGTTCAACGGCTGGCGATGGCCAAGACCCGTTACGAAGCCGCGGCGGCAGTCGGCCTCCAGGGCCATGCCGCTGTAATTGACCAGGTTGGCCTCGGTGAGAGAGCCGTAGCCTGCGTTGCCCGGCAGCTCGAACGTTACCGGCGGCCCAGCCCATTGCCCGGGCGAAACATCGTAAATGTCATCCTTTTCGTATGCAGCCTCGTAATGACCATCCAGGTCGTGGTACCAGACCGTGGAACCGGCCGGGATGACGAAGGTCGTGTACTCGTCCGGCACGCGAGAAGCGCCTTCATCGCCCGGGATGATATGGCGGAAGGCCGCACCGTCATCGAAGACGCGGATTTCCAGGATGTAGTCGATGAACGACAAATCGTTCTGCAGCGATATCCGGGCGCCGTTGCAATGATTGACCGCCGTGCTGTGGGCGCCGTGCCAGGGATAGGTCTCGTTGACCTCATAGCTATCCACACTGCCGAAAACAACTCCCGAAGAAAGGTCATAGCCGTCCAGATTCATAACGATGGTAGATGGGTCGAGCACTGTCGTATTCCCCAATGTTACTGTAAAAGTCAGACGCTCGGCGTTGGGCAGGACTGTCAGCTTAACGTTCCCATCCGGGCCGGCTATCTGTACCTGCTCCATCCGTACCCGCTGCGACCGTCTCGTCCTCGAGCTTTGCGCCCGTGCCAAGTTCGCCTCCATAAAAAACAACGCCAGTACAAGACCGACAACCATCAACAAAACGCTGTTTCTCCGTAAGGAGTCCATAAGACTGTTCTTTCTTTTCTGCATAGTCAAAAATCCTCATAAAAACCAAAATGTGTCCTGCCGCAAGGCATCCTGTGGACTGCGAAAGCGTCATTGGATTTCTCCAGCCGGCACGAGCCGTTCGAGCTGCTCAAACCAGTTTAGAACCACGTTGACACTCACAGGCGTGGGTTCCTGCGAATCTTGTATCATTAGAAACCGTCCATCCGGTGCGACGTCATAATCTATACGGTTTACGCGACAGAGGTATGGTGCTTCGAACAATTCCTCATACCGGATTACCCTGAATTCCGGCTCCGTCTCAACAGTACCGGCTATCATTTTGTAACCGCAGCGATAGAATAACTCTTTGCCGTTACGCGACCATAGGGGCTGGTAACCGCCATCGGTCGAAATCATGGTCTTTGGGCCCGGGCCTGGATAAGGCTCTACGTAAACCTCCCACCTGCCGGACTCATCAGAAGCGTAGGCAACCCATCGCCCATCGGGGGACCAGACGCCATGTCTTTGATTATGATTCCTCTGGATGAACGGCCGGGGACGACTCTTTTCGTTCTGCTTGTCCAACGAAACAAGGTATATGTCATCATCCCACCTTGGATGCTTCGGGTCAGACCAGACAATGAGCAGCTCCTTGCCGTCGAGTGAGCAGGCCACCGGGATACCCACAAGCTCTTCGAGCGTTGCAAACAACTCCGGTTCGCCGCCAGCCATGCTTTGCCTGAAGAACTGAGGCTTTCCAGCACGATATGACCCGAAGAGCACCGACTCGCCGTCCGGCGCCCAGACTGGAAACACGCTGCTACCATCAGAGGTAAGCGGGTTTAGCGTGTGGCGTATCAAGTCGTATATCCAAATGTCACTGCTCCTCCCATCCCGGATGTCAAAGGCTGCTCGCTTGCCATCGGGAGAAATCCTTGCATTCCCATAGTTTCGTGGTGTCGCCGCCGGTAAGGGATAGACCTTTCCTTGTTTATCGACCCAGACCGGCCTTAGCTCGGTGCTGCGCGTTACGACCGGGATATAGGCAAGGGACCCATCGCTGGAAATGGCGAACTGCGCCGACCGGCTTTCCGGGGTCATAACGTCCGAAACGACCGGTACGGCAGAACCAACGACCTCGAGCCGCTCGATATCAAATCGTACTGCATACAGGGTATTATTGTGAGCATAAACGATGTGCCCCGTGGAGATATATCGCGCGTAAGTTCCACCCTTAAATATGAAGTAACGTTTTCTTGTTTCCAGCGAGTACACCTCGAACTGATTTTCAAGGCCACCTGCGAGAACGTTGGTAAAGAGGACTAATTTACCGCCCGGCAGGATTTGGGGCCAGATATGCCCCGACTCGCCCCGGCTCTGGTCCGGGACAGTTAATTCCTCCAGCCCTTCTCCAGAGGCGGAGATGCGCCAAAGACCGCCCCCTGTTGCTGTGCCTGCGGCGGGCGTGAAAATTATGTTGTCATCAGTCCCCCAGCTCCCCCCGCGGAAATGTACGCTGTCGCCCAGGATGATTGGCTCGCCGCCCTTTACGGCGACCTTCTTGAGCTTCCTTTGGAAGTGGTCAACATATCCCAGCCACTGGCCATCGGGTGAGAAGAATGGGCTGATGGCACCTTCGGTACCTGACAATGGTTTTGCCTTGAATTCATCCATCTCGCGTATGTAGATTTTCCTTCTACCATCGCTACCCTGTTCCACATAAGCCAGGCGTTTCCCATCCGGTGAAAACGCCAGAGCGTGGTACCATAAGGCTTCGACTTCAAAGGTTGTCTCCGGACGAATAACAAAACTTCTTACCGGTTGGCTTTTTGGGGTTCCCGAATGCCAACGGCTCCAGATGGCGATAGCGCCCATAATAATCCCGAGCAACAAACAGACTGCACCGACCGCTATTAGTTTCTTCCAGCCGGCCGGATGTGCGATTTCGAACGATGTTGTAGTCGTCGGAGGGACGATGGCAGGAAGGTTTAATGTTTCATTTATTTCAATAGCTACGTCCGCGATGTCATGAAGGCGCCGACGTGGGTCCTTCTCCAGACAACGACGCAGCAAAACCACAATGTTCGTTGGTGTGGTCTGGGGCAGCGCCTGCCAGTCAGGCTCTGCTTGCAGAACATTGGCCAGCATGTCGGAAACCGTCTCGCCTTCGAAGGGCTTCCTGCCGGAGAGCATTTCGTACAGGACACAGCCGAATGACCAGATGTCGCTGCGCTTATCGGCCGGCTTACCACGAGCCTGCTCCGGGCTCATGTAGGCCGGTGTTCCAATTACAAGACCCAGCTCTGTGATAGTGCTTTGGTCGTCTATAGCTTCACGGCCTACCGCCTTGGCCAGACCGAAATCCAGGACCTTCACCTTGTCTTCCGTCGTTATCTTAATGTTGCCGGGCTTTAGGTCGCGGTGGATAATTCCATGCTCATGTGCGGCTGCTACGGCCTCGGCTATCTGCAGGGCTATCGTCAACGCCTCATCCAGCTCAAGGCTACTTTTCGCTATTCGCTCGGTGAGTGTCTGGCCGGGAACGTATTCGAGAATAAGATAGCCGATACCCTCGGCCTCTTCCAATTCTTCATAGATAGCAGCGATGTTCGGGTGATTTAAAGATGCTAAAACTCGGGCCTCGCGAGCGAAACGCGACCTGGCCTTAGGGTCGCTCATTACCTCCGCCGGCAGGCTCTTGATTGCGACGGAGCGGTCGAGCTTTGTATCGCGGGCCAAGTAAACCGCTCCCCCGGCCCCGCGGCCGAGCTCCCGCTCTATCCGGAACTGACCGATGCGGCTGCCCGGCCCTTTCAGTGAGCCCCGCCCATCGGATGGGCGGGGTGAGCTGCTGAAACCGGCCGTCCGACGAGGCTCCTTCTCATCCGGCCGGTTATTTTTTCTTTCCTCAGGGTCGCTCATCGGCGTCCCTCCATTGAATAAATGCCTTTTGTTCGCACGCAGTCCACAGGATGCCTTGCGGCAGAAATGAGCCTGAGCTTGCCTAATCCGATAGCAGTATAGCAACGAGGACGTATGCTGTCAAAGCAGTTAAGGATGTTCTGTATTGGTAAATTCCTATTTTTAATATACGCCTTTGACTCGCATACGCAGTGAATAGAGCGAGGTTTGGGCGGTGATAAAGAGCGTATGTCTGTCTTTGCCGCCGAAACATACGTTGGCCGTCCAGCCGGCGTCGATGTCAATATTTTCGATTTTTTGGCCTGCTGAATTGAAGACCGTAACACCTCTGCCGGTCAGGTAAACGTTACCCTCGTTGTCAATCGTCATGCCGTCAGAGCCCATCGAGCAAAACAGCTTTTTGTTCGACAAAGTCCCATCGGCATTGATGTTGTAAACATAAGTCTTCCTGTCACCAATATCGGCTATATAGAGTAACTTTCCATCGGGTGTGCCGATTATGCCGTTGGGCTGGACGAGGTCGTCGGTGAGGCGAATCAGTCTTTTCCGGTCCGGACTCAGATAATAGACGTGCTGGCCATCCTGCTCCATAGGTCCTCTATTCCAGTAGGGTCTTTTGTAGAAGGGGTCGGTAAAGTATATTCCGCCTTTGGGGTGTTCCCAGAGGTCGTTCGGGCCATTGAGCTTTTTCCCTTTATAGTCCCTGACAAGCACAGTTACATTACCCTGCATATCAATCGACCACAGCTCGTTATCAAGGTCGGCACAGGCCAGGAGGCTGCCGTCTTTGTCGAAGTAAAGGCCATTGGCCCTTCCGGGGCTTTCGTGGAAGATTGACAGCTCGCCGTCCACCGACCATTTGTGAATCCGATTGTTCGGCTGGTCGGTGAAGAAGATATTACCTTGAGCATCAACAGCAGGGCCTTCTGTAAACTTGAATCCGTCGGCAAGTTTTTCCACTTTCGCTCCAGGTGCGATGATACTTGCTTTTGCAGTGCTTTGCGCCGTTATTGCTACCATCTCGATACCTTCGCCGGTTCCCAGATTGCGAGAGTATTTTTTATCTTCCGGATTGTTCCAGTGCTCGTGGACACCGAGGCTGGTTAGTCTTTTGACATCGCCGGAATGGTCGGGGTCATAGAATGTCCCCGAAGGCGGATTATCCGCCAATGCCGCCTCGTGGAGGTAATCATCCACTCCGGACTTGCGTGGATGTTCCTCATACTCAGCGTAGAGAAAATCAAAACCGACCGAATCGATAGCTACGGGGTCCTGCGAGGCCAAAAGACTGGAAGCCCAGTCGCCGTTGAACGGATAAGAGCTCCACTTTCGAGGCGCTCTGTCACTGGGATGTATTCCGGAGTAAAGTCCGTCAATCAGGTACAGCACGGTCTTGCCGCCGATGTGGGAATGGCCCATCAGGTCCACCAGGTTTCTGTATATTCCCCTTTCCTTAGAAAAAGCACTTGGATGCAAATCGTAATAGCCCTTCTGCGGCGGTGTTCTGATTAGCGAACCGTAATGGTTTTTGGCACAGAGGGTTATCCCGGCGCCTGTGTGGGCTTTAAGGTTTGCCAAGTTTATTAAGTAATCGGCCTCGGCATAGCAGGCCGGTGCATAATCCTGCTCGCACCCCTGCGGATTACAGCTCCAGTACAAAGGGACTGAGGATTGCTGCATCTTGATTCGACCAAACTTGCCTGCACAATCCATGAACCGAACATCCGGAAACTGTTTATGAAGAATGTTATAATACTCGTTGGCAAAATACGCCAAACTATCTCCAATCGAAATGTCGGATTGCTTTACGCCGACTGTTTCTACAAGCTGGCGCAGCAAGGCCGTAATCATCTGCGGCGAGGTGTTCATATAATCGCTCCCGCGTTCCAAATCGTAATTTTCCGAGCTGACACCTCCGCTTCCCCGGATAAAGCCGACAAAGTTCACCTTTATAACAATCTTTTCGCCGGGTTTATATCCAACGTTTCCTTTTCCCTGTGACTTATTGAAGTATCCGAACAGTTTTTCCCAGGCATCGGTGTCACTTTCTGTACCGGTCAGCTCTCGGACTGCACGTGACATCATCTGGTTTACCCGCTCCTGGTTTGTGTGGTTACTTTCCCACCAGTGTCCATTTCCCGGGCCTTGCCAATCGGTAGCATCGGGGTCGTGGACCCAAACGACACGGCCGGGAGCAATTCCCCTCGCTACACCCATAGGCTCATTTGCAGGTTGAAGGCCGGCCAAGACAAACTTTTCGCCGGTAATATTCACAGCAAACAACAATGCTCCGACGCTAATCCCAGCGCAAACCAGGCCGACTATATAGCGTCTTTTTGCGAAATTGAGTTTGGCCTTTCTAAATGCCATTGTTGATGCACCCAGGCCTACAAGCCAAGCCACAAATCCTGAAGCCAATGGAAAAGCAAACCGCTGACACGGATAGGTCGCCCGCGAAGGCTTCGGTATCACCCTGACCAAAAACCATATCAGTGACATCAAGCTGGCTATGGGAAATATCCACATCAACCAGCGATATTTTATTTTACTCCTGTGGTGTTTGCGTACTTTGGGACATAAGTGAGCGTGTTTGCTTTTTAAGGATTGCATTTTTTTGACCTCCTAATACTTAGCTGTGCTTATTTATCTCCAAACCGACAACTCAATCAAGACAGAGAAAGAAACCTAAATTTAGCGATAAGCAAATTACTATCGCAATAAGAAGTAAATGTAATCGAATCCCCCGAAGATTTCAACCAAAAATCCCCATCGCCGGGCATGATTATCGTTCCCGCGAGAGCGAGGATGCCCTATGGGCGGGACGAGATACAATTAATGTCAATAATCAATGTGGATATCCGCCGTGGGCGGACTTTCAACAGGCGTATCGCAGAACCGCCTATGGCAGATTCAATTAACGGGGGCTTATACCGAATGATTCGGTATAAGCCCCGCATTGACGAAATCTACTACATTAACCCCGTTAGATATGAAAAATACGACGTTATCTAACGGGGTCAACCACGCAATCTTAATTGACACCTAAATCATAGCTTAAGGTGCCGGCTCCGGCGGCGGAGGATACAGCCGAATATCGTCAAAGTACATCGTACCTGAACCACCGGCCTGCGGGGTTTTCTTATTGCCTAACCCAAGGGCAATTATATTGACATTGGCAAGGTTCACGCCGAACGCCTGCAGGTCGATATTCCATCGGGTCCAGGTGGCTGTCTGTGCTGCCTTTGGATTATCGTGAGAGACCACCGCACTGCCATTGAGAGCAACATACAACGTCTCGGCAGCGTTAGCCGAATCGCCTCTGAACCAAATCGTCAGCGTGCTGACACCATTCTCGGTCCAGTCACGCGGATAAGTCAACGTCTTCTGGGCCTCCGAATACTTCAGCACGCTGTTGTCGTAGAATAAAGGCAACGCTTGATTACCTCCGTGAACGACAGTCTCCTCGGTATAAGAAGGAGTGCTTTCGTCTCCCACGGCTGAGCCTGTCCCGTTGCCGGGATAGGCCGGTTCATTACCGTGCGCGGCATAGCCAAGCCCATCTTTCCACGACCACCATATCTCGTTGTTGCCAACGTCGTAGTCCTCGAAATCGTCCACGACAAGGAAGTTAGCGGTCGTAAAGCTCCAGACAGGGCCTTTCCACGGACTGTCGGTATTGACATTATTGACCTCATCAATCCGCCAATAATAGGTGGCATCCCACAGGAGTTTTCCGGGGTCATAGCTTTCAGAACCAAGGTTCCTGGTGCCTTTGTACTCTGGTGAACCTGTACCGGCGTTTTTCACGGCATCTTTATCAGCGCCGAAATAGACCTGATGCGAAGCGGCATAAACTCCCGGCGACCAGGTAAGAACCGGTGTCTGCTTTACATCCACAGCGCCGTTAGACGGGTTCGGGCTCTCGACTCCACCTTGAGTAGTAAAGCTCCAGACAGGGCCTTTATACGTGGCGATGGCATCAAACTCATCGACCCGCCAGTAGTAAGTCTTGGTCAATTTAAGCGGGCCGGGAGGAGTATATGTTGCAACTCCCTGAGGAAGTCCCCCCGCGGCATTGCTCACATCGTCAAAATTGTCGCCGAAGTAAACAGTGTGCAATTTTGCGCGGAAACCTGCCGTCCAGCTAAGCTTTACATCCAGGGCTACAAGCTCGGCACCATCAGCCGGGGCGGGATTGTATGCGGTCTTGGGGGGAATACTAAAGCTCCAGACATTGCCCTTCCAGGGACTGTTCGGCTCGGTGTCATTGACCTCATCAATCCGCCAGTAATATGTTGTGCCGGGAACAAGGCCGTCCGGATAAGCAAATCCTGGAAAGCCGACAACAATAAACGTCCCGAGCTGGTTGCCCTGGAATGTGCCTTCGGCGCCGGCGTTGACATCGTCAAAATTATCGCCGATGTACACATCGTGCGAGACCGCAAAATCTCCCGGCGACCAGCTAATGTTTGCCCACGTATCTGCATTCAGGGCGCCATTCTTCGGGCTGGGGCCATAGGCCTTTACGCGCGAGCCACGCGGGCCTCGCCAGAACAGGAAGTTCTGTAAGACTTCAGCAACTTCTTTTGTACCTAATCTCCCCAGTGACTGAAGAATCTGCAACGAATTAAAAACAACATACCCTTTCCCGGCCGGGGCGCCGGCAACAAGAGGCCAGTTATTCTGTTTGTCGGTAACAAGTGGTTCCCAGGGCGGTTCGACCTCATGGGGGCCGTCAGCCATGAAATCTCCCCCTCCCCAAATTCCTTCTCCAAAGTGCTCCTCGGTGATTTCGTTCGGTGTCTTGAAAATGTCGTGGTCTGCTAATACAACGCCGACGTTGTCGTCCAGATCCGGATCGAGAAGGGTAATTGGATGTGGCAGGAAATTTTGATTCCAACTGGAATCCTGCTGAAAATCAAGGGTGACCAGGTAACCACCCTTTTCGACATATTCTTTGAGAACCTTAAAGTTCGCCTTCAGATCCTCATTTTGATCGTAGGCAACCACGCCAACACCGATTACGTCGAACTCCAAGAGCCGATCCAAGTTGTAATCGCCTTTTTCTATCCTTTCAAATTCAATTTCGGCTCGCGCAAAGGCTTGCTCTTCAACGGTGGCATCATCTCCTCTGCCCGGGATGAAGCCAACTTTTAACTCCTGGGCAGTGAAAGCGGATTCTGTTCCGACAAACATGGTAATTACAAGAGCTATCGCAATAATAGAGAATTGCTTATCGAAAATTTCGTGTCTTAACATCCTAATCTCTCCTTTCTTGTAACTGTTCACCTGAAGGGAAGAAACCAAATAAATCAATTTCCTACACATAATAGTCCTCCTTCAAAAGGTCAAAAATATAACGGTTTTTTTTGGTCACACAAAATACCTTTTGTTTTCAACAAGCATCAAAAAACTCCGTCTTCACCAAATTGTGTTTGCTTCACAGAATACAACAATAGCTTACGCTCCATAGCTTCGGCGACGTAACGCAACCTCAACATCATTGCGAGTCCGGCTTTAGGCAGACTCGCAATATCAGACTTGTAGAGCCTGGTATCAACCAAGCCCCCATATCTTGCTTCGCAATTCGCAGTCCACAGGATGCCTTCCGACAGATGCCTTACGGCAGAAGCAATGGGGGCCAGTCAAATCTCGGCTTAAGGCGCCGGCTCTGGTGGCGGAGGATACAGCCGAATATCGTCAAAGTACATCGTACCTGAACCGCCGGCCCGCGGGTTTTTCTTATTGCCTAATCCAAGGGCAATCGTATTGACATTGGTCAGGTTCACACCCTGGTCTGCAAACGCCTGGAGGTCAATATTCCATTCAGTCCAGGTATCTACCTGTGCCGCATTGGGATTATCATTCGTGACAATCGCATTGCCGTTGAGAGCAACATACAACGTCTCGGCAGCGTTAGCAGCATCGCCTATGAACCAAATTGTCAGTCTGTTGACACCTTTTTCAGTCCAGTCTCGCGGATAAGTCAGCGTCTTCTGGGCCTCCGAATACTTGAGGACGCTGTTGTCATAGAAGAGCGGCATCGATTGGCTGCCTCCGTGAACGATAGTCTCCTCGGTGTAAGAAGCAGTGCTCTCATCGCCGACAGCTGCGCCGGTCCCGTTACCGGGATAGGCCAGTTCCTTACCATGCGCGGCATAGCCCAGCCCGTCTTTCCACGACCACCATATCTCGTTGTTGCCGACGTCGTATCCTTCAAAATCGTCCACGACAAGGAAGTTAGCTGTCGTAAAGCTCCAGAGGTTGCCGACCCAGGGACTGTCGGGATTAGCGTTATTGACCTCATCAATCCGCCAATAGTAGGTGGCATCCCACAGGAGTTTTCCGGGGTCATAGCTCTCAGCACCAAGGTTTCGGCTGCCTTTGTACTCAGGCGAACTTGTGGTGGCATTTTTCACGGCATCTTTATCAGCACCGAAATAGACTTCATGCGAAGCCGCATAGACTCCTGGTTGCCACCAGAAAGTAACCATGTGGGGCACATCCGAAGCACCATTAGCAGGGGATGGAGCATAGGCTTTCTCCGGCAGATATGGCGTGGGACCGACGTACTCCGCACTAATCACCTTCATGGCCCCGATGCCGGGACCTTGCCAGGAGACCGTTATATTGTCGCCGATGGTATCTTCCTTCATTAGAGCCTCGATATAATATCTCTCGCCGGCCACAAGGCTCTGCGGCTGCGACTGCGACTCGGCCGCGGTGCTGGCAATCATGACCGCATTCGCCGGGTCCTCATCGGTGCTCAAGCGTATCTGGCCTTCATCCTCGGCTTCAATCAAGAACGTATAGTCGCCCGTTTCCGGGACGAACAGCCAGCCGCGAAGCCGGCTTCCATATTGCTCGGCCCAGTCCGCAGGGCCCTCGAAGAGCGACACAAACTCCGACCCGTCAGGACTGTTGGGATAGCGTGCATTAGCCGTCAAGTTGGACACATTTGAACCACTAATGTCGAACCACCACTCACGGAGAATCCTACCCGGGCCGGGCGCTACCGTCTGGAAGCTCCATACGTCGCCCTGTCGTTCTGTCCCGTCCATCTCGACCTCGTTGACCCGGAAGTAGTAGATGGTCTCCGCCTTAAGCCCTCCCGGACCATACGCCGCCTTTCCCAGGATGCCTTTATCGGTGTCGCCGGTGCCGTCGGTCACCGCAGCCTCATCGGTGCCGAAGAACAGATGGTGCTTCAGAGGCATGATGGAATGGCCTTTGCCCCAGCTTAGCTGCGTGTCTATCATTACATCGGTGGCGCCGTCAGCCGGGCTGGGACCCCAGGCGGTCATCGACAGGGCCACAAAGCTCCAGAGGTCGCCCGTGATGATAGTTCCATCGGCCTCTACCCCATCGATGCGCCAGTAGTACCTCGTCCCCGGAACAATGCCATCCAGGTGCCAGTAAACCGTATAAGCCTGCTCACTTACTTGAACCAGAGCGTCAGGGCTTGTGCCGAAATACACGCGCTGGAGCACCGCCGTATCTCCAGCCGTCCACTGAAGCAGCGGGTCAATCACATCTATGGCGCCATCAGCGGGGTCTGGGTTTCTGGCCTTCTGGAAAAATTGGGTCAGCGCGTCACTCTTCATATCCACGAAGTTTATTTTGCAGTTGACAGCGCCAGCCGCCGGCTTGATGGTTAAACGACCATCCGCCACAATGACCGTCACGTTGAACTCGTCAAAGTCAAAGGTGGTTCCAGCCTGCCCGTCCGGGTCCTTCACAATAACACCTTCCACATCAAAATTGTTGGTCTGGTCGGTATATTCCGGGTCGCCGCAAACCAGAAAGATGTTGTAAGTGCCGTTTGGCAATTCGATTTCCCATATCCTGTCGCCGGCCTGCTGGAGGTGGTTCAGTGTGTCGTAACGCTGGTCGGGAGCATTGGCGTTGTTGCGGTCACGCGCACCGCTCCTTATGTTTTGGTCCCACCCGTAGCTCCAGCCGTTGTCGTGAGCACCAAAGGGGTCGCCATATTCGGGCAGATACCCCTGCGGTATCGGTGCCCCAGATGACTGGAAATTAATCTTCAGCTCACTGGCCCCGGCGACTCCCACAGTCAGGCCAAAGCCCAACACCAGAACAAAAGAAAACAAATAAATCAATTTTCTACGCATAAATAATCCTCCTTCACCCCGCACCAATTGTCCCTTTGAGAAAGCCCTTTTCGACCGAACGACCTGTATCGGCACTGCTCAGGTTCAATTGGTGCGGGGTTCAAAAAATTAAAAAAATTATATATTATGCTTTGGCCATACACCAAAACACAAATGGTCTTCAACAAACATCAATAAACCACGCCTTGAACGAATGGCGTATCCTTCACAGAATACACTAATATCCTCGGCATCATTGCGAGTCCATATAACCACCTAAGGTGGACTCGCAATATCAGGCTTGCAGGGCCTCTCATCAACCACGCAATCTCAATTGACGCCTAAATCATAGCTTAAGGTGCCGGCTCCGGCGGCGGAGGATACAGCCGAATGTCATCAAAGTACATTGTACCTGAACCGCCGACTACCGGATTCTTCTTGTTACCAAGACCAAGGGCAATCGTATTGACATTGGCGAGGTTCACACCCTGGTCTGCAAAGGCCTGCAGGTCAATATTCCATTCCGTCCACTCACCTGCCTGCGCTGCTTCCGGATTGTCGTGATAGACTACGGCGCTGCCGTTGAGAGCCACATACATTTGTTCAGGAGAATTAAATATTTCGCCTCTGAACCAAATCGTCAAAGTATTAACGCCTTTCTCTGTCCAGTCACGCGGATAACTTAACGTCTTCTCCACCTCTGAATACTTTAAGACGCTGTTGTCATAGAAGAGCGGCATCGATTGTCTGCCTTCGTGAACGATAGTCTCTTCGGTATAAGAAGGGGTGCTTTCTTTGCCCACGGCTGCGCCGGTCCCGTTACCGGGATAGGCCGGTTCATTACCATGCGCGCCAAAGCCCAGCCCATCCTTCCACGACCACCATATCTCGTTGTTGCCAATGTCGTAGTCCTCAAAATCGTCCACGACAAGGAAGTTGGCTGTCGTAAAACGCCAGACAGGGCCTATCCACGGACTTTTGGAGTTGAGGTTATTGACCTCATCAATACGCCAGTAGTAAGTCGTGTACCACTCGAGCTTACCGGGGTCAAAGCTCTCAGAATCAAGGTTTCTGGTGCCTTTGTACTCTGGTGAGCCTGTATTGGCATTGCGTACGGCATCTTTATCCGTGCCGAGATAAACCTGATGCGAAGCGGCGTTATCACCCGGCGACCATTTAAGAATCTGTGTGTGCTTTACACCGACAGCACCATAAGCTGGATTCGGGCCGCCAACGGCGCCCAGAGTCGCAAAGCTCCAGACGTCGCCTTTATACGTGTTGACGGCATCAAACTCATCGACACGCCAGTAGTAAACCTTCTCTAATCCAAGGGGGGCGGGAGTATAGGTTTTATTTCCCGTAGGGAAGGCCCCGGTGGCGTTGTTGACCTTGTCAAAATTGTCGCCGAAATACACGTAGTGCAATTTTGCACCGAAACCGGGCTCCCAGCTAAGCCGAGTATCCGTGTCCACAGACCCTGCACCATCAGCCGGATTGGGGTTGAAGGCGGTCGTCGGAGCAACGGTAAAGCTCCAGACATTACCTTTGTGAATCGTCCCATCGGCCTCAAGCTCGTCTATCCGCCAATAGTATGTCGCGCCTACAGTAAGACCTTCCGGAAAAGGAAATCCGGGAAAGCCAATGATAAAACTCATCACGGCCTGATTGCCCCGGAAGGTATCCCCGGCGCCGGCATTGACATAGTCAAAATTATCGCCGATATACACGTCATGTGAGACTGCAGCTTCTCCCGCCGTCCACCCCATGCTCACCCAGGTCTCCCTGATTACGGCACCGTCAGCCGGGATTGGCTTACTGGCCATAAAATCCTTCGGTTTAATCGTCGGGTACAATACGCGCTGTGGAACAACCTGCCGTGGCGTCGATTGACTTCGCCAGTACAACTGCCATTCCGCTTCTCCACCATTCTCATAGCCCTCCAATACTATCGGATATCTCTTGCCTGCAACAAGCTGTACCGGCTGGCTGGTGTCCTCTGCACGGTCGTGGTCGGTCCAGTTATCGATAATCAGCTCACCATTAAAATACAGGCGTACGCCGTCGTCGCTGCCGGTTATAAAAGTATATGCCTCGGAGGACGGTGCCTCCAGCTCACCCGTCCATCTGACGGCGAAGGTATCAGCCCTTATCCCTGGCGGCGGGGGCCATTGGGGCGATGGTGGGGGTGATATTCCCGGGTTCCAGTAAACGTTTATTTCCGGATCTATCCGGGTTATCACCAGGTCGCGGAAGGCATCCTCTCGAGAGGGAGGAGAAGAGCCGGACCAGTGAAAATACTCCCCTCGCAAACCTGTGCCGGACTGGCCCCAAGCGTTACAGACCAGGCTCAGCACTAAAAAGAAAGAAAACAGATGAATCAATTTCCTACACATAATTAGTCCTCCTTCACCCCGTCCCTCTGTCCACTTTGAGGGGCTGGGTTCACCCCGTCCCGTCATCGACGGGCGGGGTTCAAAAAAAGTTAATATAAGCACGAATTATGTTTTGGCCACACACCAAGACACTACTCGTCTCAAACAACCTCAAACAAGATAACTGCTAATAATTTTCAGACTCACGACGTTTTATTTTATGGTTGCCCAAGATGGCTTTTACGATTTGATACTGCCTCCTTCCTTCAAAAGCCCCAATATGAGCCGTTAATTGAGATGTAGAAGTCTTAACCGCAAAATACAAAGTTTTGACTTGACACAGTGCTTCTCGCCTTTTAAGCTTTCCGGTAAGCCAAATTAGCTAAAAATTACGGAAATTCAGCCTGCCGAAAAGGAACAAACTTCGACTATTTTATTTATAACAGATTAGGCACTTTTTCGTCAAGGAAAATCTCTGGAACTATACAGGATTTTTTGTTAATATTATGTAAGAACTCGGGGCTTTATCAGTAGTAAAGCCGTGAAAGTATTTGCAAAAAATAGTCCACGAATAATGTAATCGGGGCAGAATGAGAAGGTGCGATATGGACGAAAGAAAAGGGTTTAGGCCATTAGAAATTAAGATTCCTGGTCGGAAAAGTGGAAGATTTCCAACAGGGTTTACGTTAATAGAACTTCTTGTGGTAATCGCTATCATTGCAGTATTGATGGCGATATTGATGCCGGCTCTAAATCGGGTCAGAGAACAGGGCAAACGAGCGGCCTGCCTTAGCAATGTGAAGCAAATGGCACTTGCGTGGATTATGTATGCGGATGATAACGACAGCAAGATTGTTAACGGCAATACAAGCACCGGAGGCTTTAATAAAGACGGCACCTGTTGGGTATATTGGTCCGGTAGCAGCGCTTCAGAAGAACAACAAATACAGGGTATTGAGAGGGGATTGCTATTTCAATACTGCCCGAGCTTAAAGCTCTATAAGTGCCCAACCGGTATTCGGGGAGAGGTGGTAACGTATGCCATAGTTGATGCTATGAATGGTTATGATGCGATACCCGGCGCCGAAGGGCAGATAGTTAAAAACAGGAATCAGATTCGCAGGCCTGGTGAAAGGGCTGTTTTTCTTGATGAAGGCCGATTGAGTCCGGCGAGCTGGACCATCTGGTATGACCAGGAGCGATGGTGGGACCAAATTACCGCCCGGCACGGAGACGGGACAAACTTTTCTTTCGCCGATGGGCACAGTGAGTACTGGAAGTGGAAAGACCCGCGTACGATAAATATCGCCAAGATGGACCTTGACTACTGGCAAAACACAGGGCGGAATGGCAATTTATCATCTAATCCAGGCAATCAGGATTTATATAAAGTCCAGAAAGCTGTGTGGGGGGAATTAGGTTACACACCAACTGAGTAATAAGCATAGTTTTATTCGGGGAGGGGCGAGGCAGCTGGTAATACACTTAAAGTAATATTACATCGCCACTTAACTGGAAAAAACCTGTTTTTACCTAAAATCCGAAGCACTCCACAGGACACCGTGCGGTGGAAACAAAATCAAGTGAGCTAAAGTGCCTAAAGTGAGCTAAAGTTATCATTTTTTAACTTTAGGCACTCTAAATTTTAGTCACTTTTATTTCGTTTCGAATTTCGACATTCGGATTTCGAATTTAACATAACTGGCATAACGTTCTATATGGCAAGACATTATGAACGCCAAATAAACCTAGTTTATGTCAGTAAGTGCCTGGTGTTGTTAAGTGTCATTGTTTTCCCCTGCTTGCCTGCGCTCCGGACCGGTATAATCCTGGTCGTCGGGAGTGCTTTTTAATTGGTATTTTTGGGCATAGCGTGCCAAAGGTTTGGCCAGCCTTGAGAGGCCCGCGAGGACAACAACTACAATGAGAGTCGATATAGCTGCCAATTCGTGAAAATCCGCTCCGCAGGCCATTCCGATACTTGCAACAAGCCAGATAGTCGCGGCTGTGGTCAGTCCGTGTACACCACGCCTGTCCTGGATAACAGCACCGGCACCTAAAAAGCCCACGCCGGTAACAATCTGGGCAGCTATCCTTGTAGTCGAGCCTTCGGTCACGCCGGCCAATCGTTTGGAGATTATGGTAAAGATGGCTGCGCCAAGGCATATTAAGAGATTCGTGCGCAGCCCGGCGGACTTGCCGCTAAGCTCCCTCTCGAGACCTATTGCCGCTCCAAGAAAAGCAGCCAAGATTATACTGATTACATCGTCCGGCCAAACCATAGGTTTACCTTTCAATTAGTGTCTCATCAACCTGCATACCGAAGTGCCTGCCGGCTTTTTCGATATGTCCTAAGACTTTATCACCCGGTTTCAAAGTTGTAACTGAAACCGCTTTGCCGTCCGGGCTTACGAGTCGAATCGTCTCGGCGTTCTGCAAGACCAGACTTATCGGCTGACCCTGGACATCGGCTTCGATGAGCATCATAGGCCTTTTTTCGATTTTGTTTCTGCCAAGATAAGCGGTTTGACTTTTGCCGTGGAAGTTCACGAGCAGCACTTCATCGCCGGCCTTTAAATCAGCAAGGTATTTCGTTTTACCGCCCGGCGCCAAGGTGTATGCATGTACGGCTCCGGCATTGACGCGGAACGGGCGAGAAGCTACGTAGGGATTGTCGATAGATTCGGAATGCACCAAAAAGAAACCGGAGGCTGTATTGCCGACGAGCATACCTTCGCCCAGAGTCATTTGCGTGCAGGTATCGAGACAGGCCCTGTCACCCATACCTAATTGTTTTACGACTTTGATAGTGGCTTCTACTAGAAGGATTTCTTCACTTATTCCGTGAATGATTTCAGCGCACTTCTTTATCTCGTTTACATCGGCGGTATTTAAGAGAACACCGTCAACGCCTTTTTCGAGTATCTCAACCATAAGCTTGGCTTGTTTGCTACTTTCGACTTGCACCATAATATTTTTGCCCCGCCGGGCTAACAGGTTTTCTATTGGTATAATCGTCCAATCGAGCATTCTCAGGACAATAATTTTTTCCGCGGGCACTGCTGCGGCTTTGTTTTCATCTTCTTTGCCAGCTATATCTATAAACTCGACATCCACGCCGGGCTTGATGTCGCCGTCTTTTTCGATGGTTCTTATTTTGCCAAACTGGCGTACCTTGTTACTATCACCATCAGGCAAAACCACTGCCTGGGCCCCGCTTTCAAGCGCAGCTATGGCAATATCCTTATTGTATGGAACAACATTTACCCAGAGTTTTTTCATTTTTGATTCGTCCTTAGTCAAAATTATATTGCCGCATTTGTACGATTTAACTTAAACAGGACAGTCTTGTCAATATCTTTTATTGTCAAGTCTCACGGAGACAAATATTTTTGAAAAAACAGTTGTTTTTTATGCTGCTCCGCAGTAGCATTCTAAATTCGAGGGTAAATTCGTGTAGTCGGGCAGCGACTAATTTTAAAACACTTTTTTAGGAGGCCTATTATGAATCAGATGTTAATCCACAAGAGAATCGGCAAGTCCATCATTCTCACCTGTCTTTTGTTGTTGGTTCAGACATCGTTTGTCTGGGCGGCCGAAGACATTACAGGTGAATGGGAAATGAAGATGGAATTCGGCGGCCGAGAGAGCTTTGCCACGATGACCATCTCCAAGAAGGCAGACGGCAGTCTAACGGGCAAGTGGGGCTCCGGCGAGCTGACCAATGTCAAATTCGAGAACGGAAAGCTCACCTTTACTCGAATACTCAGCTTTGGCGACCAAGAGTTCATAATGGAGTACGCGGGGACCTTAAAGGACGGTAAGATTACGGGTACAACGTCAAGCGACCGCGGGGAGTTTGCCGCCAACGGGGCAAGGAAGAAGCCCAAGTGCCCGGCTCTTGGCCAGTGGGACATGAAGTTTAATGTTGGTGATAGAGAAATAACCGGCAGGCTGACAATCTCAGAGAAGCCGGACGGCACGCTGGCGGGCAAATGGGATGCCGAGTCCGGAGAGCACGCAGTCTCGAATGTCAAATTCGAGGATGGAAAGCTTACCTATACCCGAAAGAGCAAGTTCGGTGAGCAAGAGTTTGAATCGAGCTTCGATGGTGCAATCCAGGGCAACAAGTTGGCCGGGACGTTCAAGAGCGAACGAGGAGAATTGCCGGCGACCGGGGAGCGCGTAGGTGCAGCACTCGTCGGAAAGTGGGAATTGACAACGACCTCCGAGAGAGGTACGCGTACGCGTATGCTAACGATTTATGGAGACATGACCGGCAGGTATGAATCTTTTGGTGGAGAGATTCCCATCAAAGACCTCAAACTGGAAGGCAACGAGGTAACCTTTGTTCTCGAGATGGGTTTCGGGGACCAAACCTTCAAGATGGATTTCAAAGGTAAACTGGATGGTAAGAGCCTTACGGGCCAGCTTGTTTCAGAAAGAGGAACAGCTGAGGTGGCCGGCAAGATGCTCGAGGCGGCCTCACCACTTGTCGGCACGTGGGAATTCACGAGAGAGACCTCTCAAGGTACTCGCACAAGCACGCTGAAGATCAAAGAGGACATGACCGCGACATACACCGTCAGGGACAATGAGGTAGCCGTTACGGACCTCAAGGTGGATGGAGGTCAGGTTAGCTTCAAGGTCATAATGAGATACGGGGACAGTGATGTCCCGATGGAATTTAAGGGCAAACTGGATGGAACGACCCTCAAGGGCGAGTTCATCACCGAAAGAGGCGCCAGGGAGGCAACGGGAAAGAAGATTGATTGACACAATCCCTGATGATTCGTCTTATTTGAGTCATTCTTGTTACTCTGTCGGGTCTGTGCCGTAAAAAATTGGAAGGTTTTGACTATCAAATAGTCCCAAGCACTGATTGTCTGTACTTACTAAGCTAAGATGAGTTTGCATTGTGTGATAAAGAGATATGGACAAAGTGGCCGGAACTAAAGAAGAAGTCGGAAGAAATACAGAGGAGGATACGGAGTTAGTAAAACATAAAGAGTATTTCGCATGTCGTATGTTGTATTTCGTATTTAGGGACAACTCAGGATGACAGAGTGGAGAGATCGGGGAATATCAAATATCGAACAAAGAATGTCGAATGATGAAGGACAGAGGTAGGGAATGTCCAATCCCCGCACAAGAGCCAATCGAAGCTATATAAATCCTTTCGTTGTGTTATGACGTGGCATACGTAAAGCGCGTATGCGCTTTACGTATAACAATATTTCCTGCGATTGATTAGTAAAGTCAAAACAACGCAGTATCTGTGGGTTGGGCAACTTGTTTGGCCACGCAGTCCTTTATCGATGAGCTCCGCTCACAACGGTCGGAGCCAGATGTTTCGGAAGCGGACGGGGTTGTTGTGGGCCGAGAGGCTGAGGGGCAGTTTTTCAGGGATTGGCTTGTCATACTTCGGTAAAATCCGATGGCCTTTCGGGCCATAGATTTTCTGGTTGTGATGGACAAGGACGCCGTTATGTAAGACGGTGACACGAACAGGTTCTTTCAGGCCGTATGATGGGCAACTCGCTTTCCCATGCAGGGTTTATTGCAGCCGAACGTCCGCATTCGGATGAATCTGCCCATCATACGGGGCTTGTAATAACCCCCGCACAAGAGCTAATCGAAACTATGTAAATCCTTTTGTTGTGTTCAGATGTGGCATACGTAAAGCGCGTACGCGCTTTACGTATAAAAACATTTCCTGCGATTGATTGATAAGGTCAAATGCAGCAGCAGCCGTAGGAGCAACAATTCGGTCGCCCATACGGTCCTTTATCGATGAGCTCCGCTCACAGCGGTCGGAGCCAGATGTTTCGGAAGCGGACCGGGTTGTTGTGGGCAGAGAGGCTGAGCGGGAGTTTTTCAGGAATTGGCTTGTCGTAATTCGGTAAAATACGATGGCCTGTCGGGCCATAGATTTTCTGGTTGTGATGGACAAGGATGCCATTGTGCAAGACGGTGACATAAGCCGGCTTTTCGAGCTTGCCGGATTTGAAGACCGGGGTGAAGAAGATAATATCGAACGTTTGCCATTGGCCGGGCTTGCGGCAGGCGTTTACCAACGGAGGGGTCTGGCCGTAAACGGAGGCTGCCTGGCCATCAGGATAGAGTTTTTCTGTGTATGAGTCATAAACCTGGATTTCAAACAGGCCCATTAGCATCACGCCGTTGTTGCCGCGGTCCCAAATGCTGCCCTGTGGTGGGTCCGGGGCCATCCATTCGATATGCAACTGACAGTCGCCGAAGGGTTCTTTCGTTGTGAGGTTGCCAGAGACAGCGATAAGCTCACCGTTTTCGATTTTCCAGTCGGACGTCTGCCATTGTGAAAGGTCGGTGCCATCGAAGAGAACGATAGCGTCGGATGGAGCGCTTCTGGCTTTTTCCTGTGCGCCGAGCGGGGCGGGGGTGACTTTTTTAGGTGCCGGCCGGTCGGGGTCGTGCACGTGGTAGCCGCACCAAGGCAGAATGGGGGTGTCTTTGTAGCCTATGATGCCGGAGCCATCTTTGGCCTTTACGATTTTCGGATTGTCCTGGCCTGTTGTTGGTTGCACAGAGCCGAGAAATAAAATAACGGCAGCCAATCCTGCGATCAAAACGATAATTACCGGATAACGATTCATAGCGACCTCCTTCAATAATTCGGTTTTGCAAACGAGTCAATTACAACAATCCTTCAAGGCTTTCGTTTCTGAGCCGCCGGCGTATCGGAGTATCGGGAGCAACCCTCAAGACTTTAGGACCCCGACAGCTTCTTCTACGCTTGCTCCATCGTGGACCATTTTGCTCAGGGCCTGTACCATTTTAATCGGGTCTTTGTGCTGGAAGGCGTTTCGACCAATAGATACACCCGTAGCGCCGGCTTTGAGAGCGCCTTCCACCATTTTGAAAATATCCTTGTCGCTGTTCATTTTGGGGCCGCCTGCAATAACCACGGGCACCGGACAGCCCTGAACTACCTGGGTAAAACTTTCTGTGCTTCCGGTATAGACTACCTTAACGATATCAGCGCCAAGCTCGGCCCCGACCCTGGCGGCGTGCTTGACGTTATTGACATCGTATTCGTCTTTGATTCTCGGGCCTCGGGTGTACATCATCGCAACAAGCGGCATCTGCCATTCGAGGCACCGCTCACTGACGTGGCCTAACTGCCACAGCATTTCTTTGTCGGTCTCGGCACCAAGATTTATGTGGACAGAGACAGCGTCGGCACCGAGCTTAATTGCCTCTTCAACAGTGCAGACCATCTCCTTTGCGTTAGGGTCCGGACTAAGCGATGTTCCGCCGGAAAGGTGAATAATCAGTCCGACGTCTTTGCCGGCGCCTCTGTGACCTGCGCGGACAACCCCTTTGTGCATGAGGATAGCATTAGCGCCTCCAGCCACGACGTTACTGATGGCTGTGCGCATATCCGCCAGGCCCTCAATAGGGCCGACCGTAACGCCGTGGTCCATCGGAATAATAACCGTCCTGCGGGAATTGCGGTCGATTATTCTTTCGAGTCTTATATCTTTGCCAATCATTGTCAAATCTCCAAATTATAAACTTCTCATAAAATCTATCTAAAGCCGTCTAAAAGGCAAGTAAAAAAACAATTTGCGATTTTCGATTTACGATTGCCGATTGAAAAAAACAATCCCTTAATCAATTAATTTCAAAGAATATAACCTTGAGGTTAAACAAAAATCCTGGATAAAACCCAGGGCTAAATATCTTCGTGATTGTTTCGTCCCGCCTGTGGCGGACTTTCAGCGCTGCGCAGGCCTCGCAATGACGATTCATCTAATCATACGTAACAAACCACCACTAAGAGCACCAAGGGTTCTATCAATAACGCAAGTCGAGTGATGTAACCTGTTTACGTAATGGATGCAACACCTTAAGCGGTGTGCCGGTCAAATTCCGTCTTAAGGGTGCGATGCTTGAGTTTTTGCTCTTGCTTTTAGGGTTTCTCGCTGCTATATGTTTGGATTATGGAGACAAGATTAGCCGTTCCAATAGCAGCAAAGGATTTAGATACAGCCAAGCGGCAGGTCAAAGCGGCCACGGCTGCCGGCGCCGAGGTGCTTGAGCTGCGTACAGATTATCTCGAATACCTCAGCGTCGATATGGTCAGAAATTTGATTGACTTTGTCAAAAGCGGCAGTGACAAACGACCGCCTGTAATCGTAACCTGTCGTGACAAGCGGCAGGGAGGGGTGATTGATTATCCGCAGCGGTTGCGAGTCGATGTGCTTGCCGGCGCGCTAAGAGCAGGGGCAGAATTTATCGACTTTGAATATGACAACTACCTCTTCATCGAGATTCAGGAAAGAATAAGACTGGCGCTATCGCGCAGCTCAAGGGGTCGGCTGATTTTGTCGGCCCATAATTTCGAGACAAGATTCGCCAATATCGGCAAACTATATCGTGAAATCTTATCCGTATGTCCGGAGGCGATACCGAAACTTGTCTATAAAGCAAATCATATTAACGATTGCTTTGAGGCGTTTGATTTGCTGCACCAAACAAGCGGCGAACGAATTGTTTTCTGTATGGGCGAGGCGGGGCTTATCAGCAGAATCATAGCGAAAAAGCTTGGCAGCTTTGTAACTTTCGCAAGTATCGATGAGCAAAGCGCAACAGCACCGGGCCAGTTGACTATCGAGCAGTTTAAGAAATTGTACCGTTATGATGATATAAAATCCGATACCGAGCTTTTCGGCGTGATAGCCGAGCCGGTTGGACATTCACTGAGTCCTGCGATTCATAATGTTTGCTTTGCCGAGAAAAGTATGAACAAAATATATCTGCCGCTGTTGGTAGAGGGCGGGCAGAGCGAATTTGACTCGTTTCTGCATAACGCGCTTTTTAGAAAGTGGCTGAACTTCGGCGGCTTTAGCGTAACAATCCCGCATAAACAAAATGCTCTGAATTTTGTTCGCGCAAACCGTGGTTATATAGAGCCGTTGGCTGAAAAGATAGGGGCGGTCAATACACTGATTATCAGCAAAGGCAGCAAGCTCAGCGCCTACAATACCGATTATTCGGCTGCGCTGGATGCAATTACTTCGACGCTGGGTATCAGCAGCGCCGATTTGAAAGATATGATGGTTGCGGTTATCGGAGCGGGCGGTGTGGCACGTGCCATAGTGGCCGGCCTGAGCGATGCAGGCGCCAAAATCAGGATTTACAATCGCACTGTTACAAGGGCTGAAAAACTTGCAGCCGAGTTTAATTGTGATTTTGCACCGCTGGATGATTTAAAGAACGTCGATGCGAAATTGCTGGTAAACTGCACGAGTATCGGGATGTATCCAAATGTGGATGAGACACCTGTGCCTCAAGAATACCTGAAAAAGGATATGGCCGTATTTGATACGGTTTATAATCCTGCCAAGACCTTACTACTAAAGGAAGCAAAGAAGAAAAAGGCAAAAACGATAGACGGCATTTCAATGTTTGTTAACCAGGGCTTGGCTCAGTTCAAACTCTTCACCAACCAGGACGCTGACCCAAAACTTATGCGAAAAACTGTTGTTAATTCCCTATCTGATGAACAGCCTGAATGGGACATTTTGGGAGTATCTTGACATGGACTGAGAAGACTTAAGTTGGGAAAATTTTTGTGAATCGATCAAACGGCTGCCGGAGAAACCTTGTGCCTACGCAATTCGCTGGGCCCAGAGAAAGCAACCTCAGCCAATCCAAAGGGTTTTTGGGCCAGACCAATCAGGTGTTTTGTGCTTTGGCGAGACGGGTGAAAAAAATGGCTTGAGAAATCGTTTGAATTATTTTTACCACGCAGCAGAAGGGAAAAATTACGCACATGCTGAAGGTAAGAGGTATTACAAGCTGAGATATGCTGAGAAATTTCCTTTGGCCGAGTTGCAAATTGGGTACAGAATTTGTGCTGATAAAAAAGAAGCTAAAGAAACTGAAATATCTTGGTTCAATGAATATGAAATTCTTTTCGGTGAATTACCTCCACTAAACCGAAAACGTGGATAGAAAGTGGGTATGTGGGGACAATACAAGCATAAAGGTTAAATCTTAGGATGGCACATGGTATTTATAAATTTTAGGCCATCGAAAGAGAAGAACGCATGTCAGCAAAAAGTAAAAACCATGTTCCCAAGATGTTCAATATGGCAAAGAAGCGCGCAGAAAAATATATCAAGAATCCTGGAAAAGCATCTAAGCTCCTCGTAGATGCAATGAGAAAAGCAGACAAGAATAAAGGAGCTTTACAAAAGGTTTGGGAGCAGTTAATGGCTCTTTTCAGACTTATTTCTGCATGGGCGACAGGCGAATATACAGCGGTTCCTGTAAAAACAATTCTTCTTGCAATCGGAGCGGTAATATACTTTCTAATGCCTATAGATTTGATTCCAGACTTTATTCCACTTGCTGGTTTCTTAGACGATGCTTCAGTTATTGCTTATGTCATCAAATCTATACATGATGAATTGGACAAGTTTGTTGCGTGGGAGCAAACAAAATAGTTCTGTATGATGCGATTATTACCTCACGTAGTAATGGCATTGCGTGATTTACTTGTTGCTCTGGGGTTGTGATTGCTGATATATTAGAAGCGGAAAGATTGTTGACATAGTAGCAGAGGTTAAAATATGCCGTTCCAGATAAAGGTGCCCAAAGATAAGATCGCCGAGTTTTGCCAGCGAAATTACATTAGCAGCCTTGCACTATTTGGCTCTGCGCTACGAGAAGATTTCGGACCCGGCAGCGATATCGATGTCCTCGTTGAATTCAAGCAGGAATACAGGCCCGGACTTATGGAACTGGTTGAAATGCAAGAGGAGTTGACTCGGATTTTCGGCCAGAAGGTCGACTTTGTCGAGCGTCAGGCCGTTGAGAAAAGCGAAAACTACATTCGCAGACGACATATTCTTGAGTCCGTGGAGTCGATTTATGTGGCGAGATGACGCCTATATTCTCGATATGCTCATAGCTGCACGCAAGGTTGAGAGCTTCACTGAGGGCGTTACCTGGGAAAAATTCAATGCCGATGACCTCCTGCAAAACGCCGTTATGCACCAGATTCAGATAATTGGTGAAGCTGCCCGTAAAGTTTCTCAGGAATACAAATCGGCTCATCCGAAAATACCTTGGCAGGTGATTATCGGTATGCGAAACCGCCTTGTTCACGAATACTTTGACATTATTCCTGAAAGGGTATGGGACGTCGTTCAAAACAATATATCAGAATTGATACGACTTATCGAGCCACTGGTTCCTCCTGATGAATCGTCACAATAAATTGGCGACAAGTTTGTGATTAAGGGTCCTCGATGGTATCGATGAATGAAATAGAGGAGTTTGGCCGGAGGATTGGGCGTGAGTTCGGCGCTGAAAGAGTTATTCTCTTCGGTTCTTATGCTCAAGGAACCCCATCAGTTGACTCTGATATCGACCTGCTCGTGGTTGCTAATAATTCTCTATCTCCGTCTGAACGTTATAGTGCAGTCCGACGCCTGTTAGCTGATGTCCCTTCCAGCTTCGATATTATTGTCAAGACGCCGGAGGAATACGCACGTCGGCGGTCAGTAGTCAATCATATTGTCTATTTTGCAGATAAATACGGGAAAGTTCTCTATGAACGAAGAAACTCGTGAAGCCGTTCGACAGTGGCAAGAAAAAGCTCTCAATGATTGGACAACCATTGAAATTTTAAGAGTCAGTAAACAGTGTCCAACCGATGTAGTATGTTTTCACTGTCAGCAATTCGTTGAAAAATTGTTGAAGGCAATTCTTACACTCCATAGCATAGAGGCACCAAAAACACACGATTTGCGAAGATTAATCCAGTTGGCTGAACCATTTGTCCCCGTACTCTCCCAATTGTCCGATGCCTCTGACAAGCTAACCGTTCATGGAGTCGAAACGAGATACCCTGGTGACTGGCTCCAGGTCACAGCATCAGAGATGAATGAGGTGATTGAATTGGCAAGGAAATTCGGCGATATTTTACTACCAGAATTAGACCTGTGAAAAAGTATAAATTGCCAAACAAGATTTCCTGAGGAACAAAAATGTTAAAGAAAGAAAAAGTCGTATTGGCGTATAGTGGGGGGCTGGATACGAGCGTGATTCTGCCGTGGCTGAAGGAAACCTACGGGTATGATGTAATAGCGTTTGCGGCTGAATTAGGGCAGGGCGATGAATTAGCCGGCATCAAACGTAAGGCATTAGCGAGCGGGGCGGTCAAGTGTGTAGTTAAAGACCTGCGTAAAGAGTTTGTTGAAGATTATCTCTGGCCGATGCTCAAAGCAGGTGCGGTCTATGAAAAAGAGTATCTGTTAGGGACGAGTGTTGCCCGGCCTTTAATCGCCAAGCATCAGGTCGAGGTCGCGCACGCTGAAGGTGCGACAGCGGTAGCCCACGGTGCAACAGGCAAGGGCAACGACCAGGTGCGGTTCGAAGTTACCTATATGGCGCTTGACCCTTCGCTGAAAATTGTCGCACCGTGGAAAGACCCGAAATTTAAATTAACTTCTCGTGAAGCGGCGGTTGATTACGCCGAAAAACACAAAATCCCCATCGAGCAGACAAAGAAGAAAATCTACTCCCGCGACCGGAACCTCTGGCATATCAGCCATGAGGGGGCAGACCTCGAAGACCCTGCCAATGAGCCAAAGGACGATTTGTTTGTTATCTCACGGCCGGTATCGAAAACACCCGATAAGCCGGACTACGTTACGATAGGTTTTCTTGAAGGAATTCCAGTCAAGCTTGACGGTAACTTAACAAGCGGTGTGAGATTGATTGAAGCGTTGAATAATTTCGGCGGCAAACACGGCGTTGGGCAGGTGGACCTTGTCGAGAATCGGCTGGTTGGTATAAAGTCGCGGGGCGTATATGAGACGCCTGGCGGGACTATTCTCGTTACGGCTCATAATGCTCTTGAGAGTCTGACACTTGACAGAGAAACTATGCACTACAAACAACAGGTCGCTCTGAAATATGCCGAGCTGGTTTATTACGGCCTGTGGTTTACTCAGCTTCGCGAGGCGCTCGACGCATTCGTCGATGTTACGCAGCGGAATGTTACCGGCGAGGTTAAAATGAAATTGTTCAAAGGACGGTGCACGCCGGCCGGTATAAAAAGCCCGAACAGTTTGTACAAAACCGACTTAGCGAGCTTTAAGATGGGCGCCGAATACGACCCAACCGATGCAACCGGCTTTATTCGCTTGTTCGGATTGCCTGCAAAAGTGGCTGCGGCAGTCAATAGGAAAAGGCAAAAGTAAAAAGGAAAAAGTATCGACTATGGTAGCGATAAATCAAATAAAAAAGTTCGGCAGGCAAATCGGTGAGCAGTTCCACGCTGAACGAGTAATATTATTTGGTTCTTATGCTCAAGGCAAGGCCACCGCGGATTCTGATGTTGATTTATTAGTCATCGGTCCGTTCAAAGGCAGAAGTGTTGACAAATCCGTAGAAATCCGAATGAAATTGCGGCCGCAATTTCCTGTGGACATTCTCATCAGGACTACTGAAAAAGTACATCAGCGGCTGAAAATGGGCGACCAATTTATACGGGAGATTCTTGAAGAAGGGAAGGTACTCTATGAAGCCAACGACCGCTGAATGGGTTGCCAAGGCCGAGGCGGATTTCGCCACTGCACAACGAGAAAGCCGGGTGAGAAAAAATCCTAACTATGATGGTATCTGCTTCCACGCACAACAGTGCGCTGAGAAATACTTGAAAGCTCGGCTTTGCGAAGCAGACATTTCCTTCGGCAAAATCCACGACTTGGTTGCATTGTTAGAACAGGTTCTTAAAGTTGAACCTAATTGGGAAATTTTTCGTGAGGACATTGCTTACCTATCGGATTTTGCTGTGGCGTTCCGCTATCCCGGCGAATCTGCTGACAAGAAATCTACAGTTGAAGCCATACGTCTTTGCAGCTTCTTTCGCAAGATAGCCCGTAGTGCATTGAGATTAAGAACTTAAGAAGTGTAAAGTGAACTAAAGTGACTAAAGTGAGCGAAAGTGAGCTAAAGATTCAGGTTATCAGCGTATCAGGATACCAGGTAGTGGACATCAGGTTATCAGGACATCAGGTTTATTTTCCCTGATACCCTGATATACTGATAACCTGCATCCTGATTTCCTGATATGCTGATATCCAAACTTTAGGCACTTTAGCATAGGAGGTATTGTGGCAGTACCGGATTGGATTTGGTTTGTCTTTATTTTTGCGTTCGGCTGTTGTATAGGCAGCTTTCTGAACGTTGTTATTTATCGCTTACCCCGTAATAAGTCTTTGGTAACTCCGCCCTCAGCTTGTCCGGCATGTGGTAAGCATATTCGATTTTATGATAATATACCGCTGGTTTCCTGGCTGCTTTTGAGCCGGAAGTGTCGATATTGTAAGGCGCCGATTTCGCATCGTTATTTTATTATTGAACTGCTGACCGGCTTAGTTTTCTTAGGCCTTTTTGTTTTATATTTTCAGGTCAATTTGCGAGACGGCCTCAGGTCATTTGTGGGCGGAGGCTGGTTTATCTATCTTCTTCACATCATTATGTTAGGAGCTTTCATTGCCGCCTCGGCAATTGATTTAGAGTATTGGATTATTCCACTGTCGATTTGCTGGTTGGTTACGGCGGTCGGGTTCATTGGCTCAGCGGTCGGAATTTTTGTAATTGACCCCGCCCTGATTCGTGCGTATTCACTTTTGCCGAGCGCATCGGCGAATACCGGTGCGCTGGCCGTCGGAGCAACGGCAGGGCTGGCTATATCCCTGGTGCTGCTGGCAAGCGGTTTGATTAAAAGAAGTTACGAATCAAATGTTTCCGAGAATGAAAAAGTAATTGAGCAAAAAAACAGCGAGGAGAAAATCAACAGACACAATAACAAGGGAAAATCAGCAGAATCGGATGGGATTTCCAACGGTTTTAATCATCGTCTGGAGGCGTGCAGAGAAATCATCTTTTTGCTGCCGATAATCGTCTGCTCGGCGGGGCTTCTCTGGATTGTCAGAGAAGTTACAATAGTAGGGGCCTGGTGGGATGATTTTTCGCAACATCCTGTTGTTGCGGGACTTCTGGGTAGTTTATGGGGTTACTTTGTGGGCTGCGGTATCGTCTGGGGCATCCGTATCTTTGGTACCTTAGCCTTCGGAAAAGAAGCAATGGGTCTCGGTGATGTGCATCTAATGGGCGCTGCTGGGGCGGTGATAGGGCCGCTTTACGTTTTTGTGGCATTTTTTGTGGCACCATTTTTCGGGTTAGTCTGGGCGGGCTTTCAGATGTTTTTTAAAAAAATTCGTCAAATTCCTTACGGTCCGTTCTTGTCTTTGGGTGTATTTGTTGTTATGATTCTACATGATTGGATTCGCGATTATTTGAGTTTCGTTTTTTATCGCTGAAACGGAAAGCATAAATTCAATATTATAAGGAGATATCAAATGCAAACCATCAACAAAAAAACCATCGCTTTGCTAATTTGTCTTGTATTATTTGTTCTTCTGCCCGGCTGTACCAACTGGGAGAAAAAATATAACGCTCTAAACGTGGAGCATGAGAATTTAAAGGGTCTGATCGAACGCGAAAGGTCTGAAAAGGGTCAGCTTACCGACCGGATTTCACAAGACGCGATGACAATCGAGGAGCTCCAAAAACAGATTGAAAAGCGCAGCAAAACACCAGCCGACGTAACCGGTTTTGGAGAGGGCTACGATGTTTCACTTGACCCATCTAAAGGAACGATTACAGTAACGCTTCCGAACGCCATACTGTTTGACTCAGGAAAGGCCGAGTTAAAAAGAGCAACCAGCACGGAGCTTGACCACATTCAATCGGTATTGCAGGATAGATATGCCGGCAAACGAGTAGATATTGTAGGCCATACCGACACGGACCCCATCAAAAAATCAAAATGGAATGACAACTGGGAACTTTCGGCTCAACGTTCTCTTTCTGTGCTTAGATACTTAGTCAAACGAGGAATCCCTGAAGAAAAGATACAAGCAGTAGGTTGTGGAGAAAGCCAGCCTATCGCATCCAATTCAAACGCCAGCGGTAAGGCACGAAACCGCAGAGTTGAAATCGTGGTGCATATGAGGTGACGTTCCGTATTGCGTATTACGTAAAAAGACAATGAAGGATTTTTAATCCGGGCTTGCACACCCCGCAAAACAACAGCTAAACTACGGGACAAATGTTGTCGTCTTCATCATACCGTCACTGCCGATACAGAGGGCAACGGCACCGTGTTTAGGTGTATAGAACGACCTTGCGTTGGCTTTTGCTTTAATCGTCTGTTGTTGCCTTTCGTACTGGGTTCGGTCGCAGCTGTATATCAAAATATCCGCGTCGAGTTTTTCCAAAAAATTTGCCTCTAACGTATTGACCGAGCCGTGATGAGGGACAACGACAACGTCGGCTTTCAGGTCAGGATATAGCCGAAGCAGCTCTCTTTGTGCGAATTTTTCAATGTCGGAGCATAAAAGTATATCGGTGCCGGCAAATTCGAGCAATGAAACTAATGATTTGTCGTTGTCGCCTAATTTTTCATTTTGGAGTATCTGTTCAATCGGCCAGAGTATTTTTATATTGGCGCTGCTTCGGTTCAAATATTCGTTCAAGCGTTTTATTTTTATATCCTTTTCGGTCAGGCAGTCATTGAGAAATTTTGCTGAGCCCCACCTGTCGGCCTTGTCAAAAAAGTCATCATTGGCATAAACACCGCCGACTTCGCACTGCTCTATAACCTCAGGTATTCCGTTTATATGGTCTATATCGTTATGGCTTATGATAATGGCGTCGATTTTATTTATTCCAGCGTAATCCAAAAACGGTGCGATAACTCGTCTGCCGACATCACTTTTAAGCAGTGAGCCTGCATCAAACAAAAGGTTGGCTTTGCCCGGAAGCTGAGCGAATATCGCCTGGCCGTGGCCGACATCAAGACAGGTGATGACTAAATTGTTCCGATGTGTCCTCTGCCATTTCGCAGCGCCCAAAAACACAATTATTACAAAAGTAGCCGCAATACATATTAGTTTTTTCACAAATGGCCTGCGAAAGTGAACAAAAAAAGCAAAAAGTAAAAAAGCATAATAGAGAATAACAACCGCAGGTGACACCTTGCCTATAAGAACCTCCGATATATTTAAGCTGGCCATAAATTTGACAAGCCAGATTAACAAACTGACTAACGGTCCTATTATTATATCCAGCATCGCTGCTGCGCTCGGCAGGAACAACGCCAGAACTGTTTTTAAGTACCCAATAACCGAGATAACACCTATTAGCGGTGAAACTATCATCGTCCAGATGCTCGTCAGATACTGAATTCTATGAAAATGGTACAGTGAAATGCCAGCACCACCCAGCCATGCTGTGATACAAGTAGAAAATAACCGTAATAAATATGGCCCCGCTATCGGAATTACGCGGAAAAGTAGCCCTGTTTTTGGAGCCTTCTTACCCCAGGATAGACCCGTTATTTTTTCATATAAAAAGGAGTGGAACCGCGCGCAAAAAAGCAAAAGTCCAAGCACTACTGCAAACGATAGCTGCCAGCCGACCTCAAACAGGTATGTCGGCCTTATAAGCAAAAGTATCACTGCTGCCAGTGAGAGCGCATTAAAAGGGTTGTATTTTCGGCGGAAGAAAAATGATACACAGAAAACAGAACTCATAATAGCTGCCCTGAATGCCGGCGATTGCGGCGGGATAACAAGCAAAAAGATACCTGCGGCAGCGAGACATATCACCGCACAGGCACGTTTCATCAGACCCGCTGTTTTGCAAAGCTGCCAGATAATCCAAAACAAAATCACGAAGTTCATTCCAGATAGACATATAAAATGTAACAATCCTGTCTTTTGAAATGCCCTGTAGGTGTTGCTGTCGATTTCTGTCCTGTAGCCAAGCACCAATGCCTGCAATAAAACATAGTTTTCGCTTTCTACGTCCAGCTCACCTCGCAACGCCTGGCTGGCTATTTCCTTCAGGTGCCTTTTTATTTTTATAAAAGTCCCTGTTCTTCCAGAACCACTCTTCAATAATTCAACGGCCTCCCGCGATCGCACAGAAGCGGCGACAAAGACATTTTTTCTCGCCAGGTACTTTGCCACATTGAACTGTCCGGGATTTGTTGGCCCCTCGAATCTATCCAGCCAGCAGTACGCCTGTATGTAATCGCCGGCCTTTAAATCCAAAACCGGCTCATCAACCTGCACTCGGACTGTACCGGTTACTTTTGCCCAACCATTGGCGCTTTCGACCTCCTGCATCTTAAGATAGAAACTGCTTGTGGGGTCGGTAGGTTTGAACCTCGCAAATTTCCACTCCCGGTTTTGTTGAATATACGGTTCAGAAATAATTACGCCACGAATCGTTGCTAACCTCCGCTCGCCGGTCACAAGATTGCGTATATCATTGGGTCCCGTATGTTGAAATGCGAATAGCCGAACCGCGCCGAAGGACAAAAAGCACATAAGCACACAAGCACTTAACAGCATAGGTGCATAAAAAGCGATTCTGCCTTCTTTATAAACGGTGAATATTAGAATCGCTGCTGTCGCGCAAAGTCCAAGCAACGTCAGCCAAAGCCAGACGATACGTGACTCGTGGCTCGTGACTCGTGACTCGAACAAGATGTTTTGTATCACAATTCCTGCTATAAAGCCTACAGCGACAATCGCAAGAGGAGATGTGCTTATAGGTCGCTGTAGAAAATTTGGCCCGCCTGCAAGCTGCTTATCAATCAGAGCTAATTTTCGCTTAATATCGTCCATAGCGAAACAGACTACAGACTCAAGACCAAAGTCTCAAGACTAATTTTGAGGCCAAAAAGGGGAAATCTTGACATTATCTGAAGTATTGACTAATTTTATTAAAAGTGAATACGGACCCCCGTAGATTCAAGGGCTCAATCAAGACATCTGGCTCAAAAAAAATAAAAAAAAGCTCTTGACAGATATGCATATAATATGCATAATAATACATATACTTATACGTTTAAGGAATTGATAATGAGAACCACATTAAATATCGATGATAAATTGATAGATAGAGCGTCAAAATTAACCGGAGTTAAGGAAAAGACTTCTATAGTTAGACTTGGCTTAAAGGCCTTGATCGCTCTTGAAAGCAGCAAAAGACTTGCCAAATTGGGCGGAACTGAAAAGAAATTAAAACCCATACCCCGCAGAAGAAGCGGAGGCAGATAATATGGTTCTGGTTGATAGTTCTGTGTGGGTCTCTCACTTCCGTGCCGGCAATTCTGACCTTGAGATTCTACTAAATGACGGAAGAGTTGTTTGCCATCCATTTATCATTGGAGAGCTGGCCTGCGGAAACCTTAAGAATCGGACTGAGATACTTTCCCTGCTGCACTCTCTTCCTATGGCAAAACAAGCGGAACATGAAGAGGTCTTGCAATTTATTGAAAGTAATCGGCTTATGGGCAGAGGTATCGGCTATGTTGACGCTCACCTGCTTACCTCTGCGGTTCTGACGGGAATTCCATTTTGGACACTTGATAAAAAGCTACAGGATGTGTCCTTAAAGCTTGGTATTAGCCTGCAATAACATCCATAGCGAAACAGACTACAGACACAAGACCAAAGACGCAAGACCAAAAACAACAGACTCAAGTTATAAATCCGACCACGGCGGGACTAATTTTGACAGAGTGGCAACGGAGAATTGATTCCCGCTCCTTCGACCCTGCTCAGGACAAGTTTCGCGGGAATGACGAAGTTTGCACAGGAATGTCAGAAAAAGTGTTAGAGCGACTCCATTTAGCATCTTCTTTTAGCCTTCAAGCATTTTCGGTGATTTCTCTAATAGTTAGGTTTTGGGTCATCTCGTCCAAATTGTTAGTCCATTTGCCGTTCCAAGCAACCTCGAAAACCTGATATTGTTCTGATGTATACCCGTCAGCAACTATCTCTAGACAATATCGCACAGATTCATTTTTCTGAACGTACCCTTGAAAATTGTTGGGATACCAATAAAGAATTGGCTCAAAGCGTGTATCATTTTCTTTTAGGCGGCCGAAATCTATGAATCCTTCCTTACTGAAACTGATGATTGATGGAGTAAGCGGAGCAGGGGACCAAACAAATTGGAGTGGAACAGACATTGGGACGTTCATGAGTTCCTGATCGGGACCTCGACGATAAATTGAGCAAAGCAAAACACGACAATTTTTAGCAGAGACCCAAGAGCGTTGATTGATGACTTTTAAATGATAATAAATGACACGAGGTCCATCTGTAAATCTAGTTACTACCCCACGCAGATTATGGGGCTGAATGATCAACTTTAGTGGAGATAGTTTTGAACGGAACCAGCCACCCCATATGGCAATAATTGCCACTGTAAGGGTGCCAATAGCTATTAAGGCCTGAATAATAAGAGACACTATACAATAAATATAACTTTCACTACCCATTTTCCAATTTATCTGCAATCACTAATATTAAAATTGCTTCTGCAGCATAAAACCTGCAACTGGTAACCTAACTTATTATCTTTTCCTTCCCTCCCATATACGTACGAAGGACTTTTGGTATTGTTATTGAGCCGTCAGAGTTCTGGTAAAGCTCAAGAATGGGGATGAGTATTCGAGGTGAGGCGATTACGGTGTTGTTAAGCGTGTGGCAGAAGTGGTTTCCCCGCTTCCGTGGGGACGAGCTTGCCCCTGCGGAAGCAGGGGTAGCGGGGTCTTTGTAGCGGAGGTTCATTCGCCTGGCCTGGAATTCGTAGAATTTGCTTGCGCTGTGGGTTTCACAATAGTTGCCGCGTGACGGCATCCAGGCTTCGATGTCGAATTTTTTGGCTTGTCCTCTGCCGAGATCGCCTGTGCAGACATTTGCAACCCGGTAGGGCAGCTCCAGGGCCTGCATAACGGCCTCGGCGTTGGCTAAAATCTCGTCGTGGAACTTATTGCTCTGTTCGACGCTGTTCTCACAGATGACCACCTGCTCGACCTTGTCGAACTGGTGGATTCTGTAAAGGCCGTAGGTGTCTTTGCCTGCGGCGCCGGCCTCGCGTCTAAAACAGCTTGATAGTGCAACATATTTTAACGGCAGCTCTTCGGCGCTTAATATCTCGCCCATACGATAGGCCGTCAGCGGGACCTCAGCGGTTCCGGCTAGATTTAGCTCGTCTTTTTCCATACGGTAAGTCTGGTCCTCGGAGCCCGGGAAAAAACCAGTGCCTGTCATTGCCTCGTCTTTCATAAGAAGCGGCACCGACATTGGGACATATCCTTTATCGACCATGAAGTCCATTGCGAATCGCAGAACCGCCCAGTGCAATAGCGCTCCATCGCCTTTCAGGATGTAGTTTCTTGTCCCTGCTAATTTCACGCCTCGCTCGATATCTATAATGCCCAGGGCCAATCCCAATTGTACATGGTCTTTAGGCTCGAAATCGAACCGCCGAATCTCTCCCTCCCTTCTTATTTCAACATTTTCGGTATCGTCTTTGCCGATGGGCACATCGTCATCGGCCGGCTGAGGCACAAGCAGCATCCGCCTATCAAATTCGGGTTGGCGTTCCTCAATCCACTTTTCGGACCGTTTTTCCTCTTCTTTCAGAACCGATAGCTGAATTAACTCCGCCTCCTTTTCGATTCCGGACAGGTGTGGGATTTTCTTGCTAATTTGATTTTTAAGAGTCGCAATGTCCTGAAGTTTTTTCTTTGTGTCTCTGAGTACTTTATCTAGGAATATCAGTTCACGTATGTCCACGTTGAAGCCCTTATTCTTAGCGGCTTTTTCAAATCTTTCCGGGGTTTCGCGTATTTGTTTAATGTCAATCATAATGCTTATTAGGTTATCAGCATATCAGGTTATCAGTATATCAGGTTATCAGGTAGTGGGTATCCAGCGTCATGATGACCTGATGACCTGCATCCTGATTTCCTGGTACCCTGATATTCGCTTTTTTCACTGTTGCGGACGATTTATTGCGCTTATTTCACGGTTATTGTTCCAGGCGTTTCGAGCCTACAATAAGCCAGGCCCCATCTTCTTTCTGGAGATTGTATTCGAGCGTGAACGTGCCTCTATCGGAAACGAATACAACAGGAGCAAATGTAGCCTTGTCGCCTTCAATCACAACCTGGGCATCTTCGATATTGACATTGACGTTATCCATAAAGTTACTTTCGAAGGCTTTGATCATAAACTCTCGCATTGAGTCTTTGCCGGTCCCTCTCGTAGAGACATAGCTCATAGAATAGACAGCCATCAGCTTATCCAAATCCTCAGCTATCAGAGATTCTTTCCAGTTTGCCATCGTTGTTTTGACGAGCTGCTCGTTGGAAGGCCCCGCGGTCTGGCAGCCACAAACCAGGATTACTACAAGAACAACCAGACTCAGGCTTAGAATAACTGACTTTCTCATATTTTTGCTCCTTTTTACTTTTTTTGCCCCGCTGGTTAGCAAGCCGGAACGTCCGGCAGTCACATTCCGTGAAGTGTACTGTCCTATCGAACTGACGTCAATCATAATTCGTATTGCATCGTGGGTATTGCGACTGGCCTTTTGCCTTTTTACTTTCCCTCATATCTTTTGATAATTACGACGTTATTTTGTCCGCCGAATCCGAAGGACTCATTCATTGCAACATCAACCTGACATTTGCGCGGCTTATTGGGTACGTAATCCAAATCAAGCTCAGGGTCGGGATCCATCAGATTCATTGTCGGCGGTAATATATTGTCCCGTAAGGCCAGGACACAGGTAATCAATTCGGCAGCACCGGCCGCTCCTATTAGATGTCCAAGCATACTCTTGACACTGCTGGCAGGAGTATTTTTCGCTTCTTCTTTGAAAACCGCTTTGATTGCCCTGGTCTCTATTGAGTCGTTTTCCATTGTGCTTGTGCCGTGCGTGTTTATGTAATCAACGTCCTCATAGGTAATACCGGCATCAGCAAGCGCCGCAGTCATCGCCTGTATTGCGCCTCTGCCTTGTTCGTGCATGTCGGTAACTCTGAATGCGTCGGAGCTGCTGCCGTAGCCGATGACCTCAGCTAATATTTCAACTCCCCTTTTTTTCGCTGAGGTCAAAGATTCGAGGATAAGTATTGCTGCGCCTTCACCAAGGATGAATCCGTCTCTGGTAGCTGAGAACGGCCTTGATGCCGTTTGTGGACTGTCATTTCTTGTCGATAGGGCGGTGAGACGATTAAAACCCATAAGACCCAGCGGATGTATCATTGAATGCGCACCGCCTGCAATCATTATGTCCGCATCACCTTTGCGGATTAGCATCATTGCCTCGCCGACCGCCTGAGTGCTTGCCGCACAAGCGGTAAGGCAGCTTCTTGTCGGCCCGCGAGCTCCCGTGAGCACTGCGATATGAGCGGCGGGCATATTTGGCTCCTGCTCAAGCTCGCACATCGGGTCCATTCTGCCGAAAGCGACCTGGGCCCACCGGCCCCAGTCCATTTCGCTTTTGTCCGAGTCCCATGCTTCAACGAGAGCAGCGAAAAATACATCATTGTCAACAGAGCCTTCGCCGGCACCCAGATAAATTCCTAATCTGCTTCGGTCTATTTTGTCGGCCGGCTCAGCGGTTTCAACATCAATCCCGGCCTGTGTGCAGGCCTGAACCGCTGCGCCAATGACAAAGCCGGAGCCGCGATTGCTGTGTTTGTGCAACTGTGGATTGTTTGTGTATTCTGCGAAATCGTAATCTTTGACTTCGGCATCGAACGTTGTAGGAAACGTTGATGCATCGAAAATGGCGGTTTTAGCTACGCCGCTCCTGCCTGCCAATATTGACTGCCAGAGCGTTTCCACATCGTTGCCAAGAGGACAAACAATGCCCATGCCAGTTATTACGACTCGGTCAGTCATTTATTTAACCTTTGAAATCCTCTTTTACTTGCAGCATCTCGAATTATGAATATCCAATGTCGAAGTTAAACCATCGAACTTTTGATTTTACCTTTTTAATCTCCAAATATCACAAACAGCACCCAGTGTCGAAATTCCAATCACGCATGCTGCCAGGAATAGAAAAACTGATTTTTGGAGGAAATAAAAGAAAACGAGATAAGTGAGAATACCACCGACTGAACACCAGATTAGACGAAAGAAAAATCTGGAAAATACACTCTTGTAGTCTTTTAAAGGCTCAGCTCTCCAAAAATTCATTTCTGTCTCCTTTACCATTCTTCATTCCTTGTTCGATATTCGATATTCAATCCGGTCGTTTTAGCACCAATGCGGCTGTTTGTCCACCATAAGTATAACTGCAGCATAGTGCGTAACGAATATCGGCCTCTCGCGGCTGTTTTACAATATTCAAATTGCAACCGTTAGCTTTTCTGTCGCAATTTTTCGCAGCAGGTATCTTGCCGTTGGTCATTGCACAAACAGCGGCGATGACATCAAGCGCTCCGCTTGCAGCGCCGGTATTACTTAGCATACTTTTGGTCGGCCAAACAGGGATTTCGGCAGCAGCTTCGCCGAGAGCCGCCTGGATTGCTTTTGCCTCAGCCAAATCATCGGCTGGTATTCCCGTCCCGTGCGGGATTATCAGGTCCAAATCCTCCGGCTCTATCTGTGCATCAGCTATTGCCTTGTTTATTGCTATCTCAATGCCTTTGCCATCCGGCTCAAGATTTTCATACACGGGATTTATGCTGTTACTGTGGCCGATTCCAGCCACTTCGGCGAAAATCCTTGCACCCCGCCTCTCGGCATTTTTCAGACTTTCCAGTATCACTACACCGGCGGCTTCACCAAAGACCGAGCCTTTGGCATCGGCGTCAAAGGGTCTGCAGGCGGAAGCCGGCTCGCCATTGTTTTGGTCGGTAGCTCTTTTGAGCAGGCACTGACGAATCAAAACTACCGGATTTACCTTTGCCTCAGCGCCGCCGGCCAGGGCGACGTCACTGCCGCCGCGAGCGATAATCTGAGCCGCCTCAGCTATCGCCAAATGCGCGGACGTTTCGGCACAGGTGATAGTATTGCTCGGGCCCTGGATATCGTGGATGATACCTATATGGCAGGCGAGCATATTGGGCAGGTATTTCAAAAGCCATAAAGGCGTTACAAGCTCAAGGCCTTCCTTGCCCCATTTACGAATGTCAAATTTGCCGTCGGTAATGCTTGCCGCCACCGCGGGGGCCAGCTCAACGAGGTCGCAGCTTATAAGGCCGGCACCCAGATTTATTGCCACACGCTCGGGATTGACATTAACGTTTTCCGGGTCGATACCTCTCGTGATAAGGCCGGCGTGAATAAGAGCTTCGTTTGCGGCAATAACGGCCAGCTCGATGTCCCTGGACATCAGCTTGACGGCTTTGCGATACGCCTTCGGCACATATTTTTGAATTTTGTATTCGGGGACCTGGCCTGCTATCTTGCAGTTAAAGCCCACAGGGTCGAATGCTGTAATCGTATCTATCCCAGCACGACCGGCGCAGAGGCCTTCCCACGTATCGCCGACGGTTAATCCGAGCGGGGTTACTGCACCAAGTCCGGTTATTACTACGCGAGCCGAATTCATCGGTTTTGCTCCGAATCGGCAGCGCCGGCACCGGCGCCAGATGAAATAACATCTCGAAGAAGTGATTCGAATACGGAGGTATCGGAGCTGAACACGAAATTCTCTTCGGGGAATTCTTTGCCTGCCAGATTCCGGTCTATATGACTGAACATCAAGTCTATCTCGGCAATTAGCTTATCCTCACAGGTGATCTTGCCGCTTGTGCTTGCGGCTTCGGGGGCGATGGATTCAATTTGTGCATCTAATTTTATCGTATCGCCCGGTCTTACGTAGTCGAAAAAGACAGCTTTTTTAATCTTTGCGAGGATGACTTTTTCCTGAAATTTTTTTGCCTCGCCGACGAGTATGCCCGACGTCTGTGCCATCGCCTCAATCATTAAGCATTCCGGCATAACGGGAAAGCCGGGAAAGTGGTCGTGCAAATGCTCTTCAGCGAGCGTTACATTCTTGAGAGCTACGGCACGTCGGCCGCTTTGAAAATCTATAAATTTATCTATCCAAATCCAACGCATTTTTCGCCCATATTAAAGTCAGCGATAGATTGACTTAGAGCCATCCTGCCGCTAATACCTTCAAGTACTTTACATTATTAAGCAGCATTCAGCTTACCTTCCACGTAATTTACAATCGCATTGACGGTGAACAGGTCGCCTAACTTGTTAATATCAGGGTTACTCTCGAAGGCCGTTATGTCGGTATGCGGCATCCTCTCTCGCAATTCGGCTAGTCCCTTTTCAGTCAATTTGCCGTTATAGACAAATTCGGAATCATTCATCAGATTCTCAGCGGGAAAGAGCTCTTCACGCGGGATTTTTATTCCGAATGCCTTCTCCAAACGAAATACTATGTCCAGAAAGTCGATGCTTTCGGCCCCCAAATCTCCCATTAAGGTCGCTTCGGCTGCGACCTCATCGTCATCAACGCCCAGGGCATCGACCAGAACTTCCTGAACCTGCTGCATAATTTCGTCCCGACTCATTGCCATACTTTTTTACCTCCAATTTAAATAAATACTAATATATAAATCATAAATTCTAAACAATATCTAATGACCAAAATTCAAATGACTAAAACATTTTGTTTTGAAAATTTGAACATTAGAATTTAGAATTTGTTTAGGATTTAGAGTTTAGGATTTAGAATTTGTTTAAACTGTCCTCTTTGTTACGGAATAATATCTTCCATCGTTTTTTCATATTCTCGATTATCGTAGCATCTACTGCCGCCATTGCTGAACTTTGGTCGGCTAAGTTAAAATGCCTTAAACCGAATCGTGCCTCAACAATTCGCTCGCCCTGCGATACGCCAAAGCCGGTAAAGCTGCTGATGCTCTCTTCGATAGTCTTAGCCTGGACCGTGTATTCTATCTGGGCACCTGGGGCCAGAAAACTTTTATATTTTACATTTCTTGCCTGCTCAAGCAATATCATACTGTGGGCGAAATTTTCCGTCAGGCGCACCAGCCACGATGCCGACTCGATTAGCCCTTCCAGCAGCAATACGCCGGGCAGTACAGGAAAGGTTGGAAAATGGTCGGCCAGATATTCCTCAGCTAAAGAAACGCTCTTGACCGTCTTTATCTGCCTGCCGCTATCCAGCGAAACAACTTTGTCAATAAGTATAAATCGCATATATTAGTTCATTGTTTGAAGCGCTGTCATTGCGAGGGAGCTTGCCCCTTAGGGGCGAGCGACAGAAGCAATCTCATGGGTTAGGTTTGAGATTGCCACGCCCTCACCTTGTCCGGGCTCGCAATGACACCAAGTGTCTTCTTAGCGTTTTAATGACTAATTCCTTATCGCAATACGAAATACGCAATACGATATACGAGATGCAATCGTTTTTCCAGACTTTTTTGGCTTTTTTAACCACGGATTTCACGGAATTCACGGATTTCACAGATTCCGCTGATTGTCATTCTCAGAACTTGAAAAAAATATTAGAAAATTCTTGACAAACTTACACAAAAGGGTAACATACACTCAAATTCTCAATTCGTACTATCAAAGCTTAGAGCATCAGGGGCAGCAAACTTCGATTGAATCTTTGATTCTAAAAGAATGCGCAAAGAACGGGATATTTTTACATTCCTTTGCTCGATTTGTATGTAAATTCGATAGGTCTAAGTAAACAAAAGAATTTTGTTGCGAAAGAATTAACAATTTTTGAAGGAGGAATGAAAATGAAAACGACAAAAAACTTAACTGTTCTTGGCCTAACGTGGGTTATTATCTTAGCTTCAATAGATAAAGTGGAGGCGCAAAATTACTACCCGGAGACATTCGTGCAATTTCCGGGCACCACCTGTGTTGATAAATCCCCTGATGGCACGAAGATTTTAGGGAGAATGACATTCGGATCATGGAATGAGGGATACAGGATTTTTGATGCAGATGACTATAGCACTATTTGTGACCTTACTGGTATGTGGGCACCTTGGACAGGCATGTTTTCGCGCGACAGCGGATATATTTATACAACGGTTTATTACGATGGAAGCGTGAAAAAATTCCAAATCTGTAATTCTACAGCTGTCAAGATAATCCCTGTGGGTCCTTGGCCGCATGGTCTGGTCTTTGACAGCCAGCACCGATTTCTTTATGTCGGAGTGAACGCCCCTGGAACTGGTGCTATTGGATCAGTAAAAAAAATTGATACGGATACTGATACGGTCGTTGGCACCACACAGCTTAATAGTGAACCTGGTCAAGTTATGGTAGTCGATCCAGCAGACCAATTTTTGTATGTTTATGCTCGATTCACAAACACAGTATACAAGATTAGGACTTTAGACTGTTCTGTCGCTGGCACAATAGTAATGCCACCCTGCGCACCCAATCCCGGAGTCTCGGTCTCTCCAGGAGGTGAAACAGTGTATGTCCCCAGCACCAACACAAACAAGGTGTATTTAGTCGATACCTCAACAATGTCTGTTTCAGGTGATTTTTCATTTGATTTTCCTGTACATTGTTTTTACGTCTCTCCCGACGGGACGCACGCAATCGTGTACGATTACAGTGCCCCTATAATTAGAATATTTGACCTTACAACTGAAAATATAACTCAAACATTCGACTTTAGTTCTTACTATTCGGAAGGGGGTTCTCACAACACAACCCCATACTGGGATGAGGCAACAGGAAGAGTTTACGCTGTAACACCAGGAGGTATTGCTGTTCTGAGAGGTGTACCCGAACCGGCAATTGAAGCCACTGTTGACATAGACCCGAATACTCTCAATCTGCAAAGCAAAGGCCAGTCGATTTCCTGCTATATAGAATTGCCTGAAGGTTATGATGTGGACGACATTGATGTTAGTAGCATATTACTGGAATATCTACTTGAAGTTCAGCATATCGACGTGCAAGATGATGTGCTGATGGTTAAGTTTGACAGGCAGGATTTAATAATCTATCTTGAATCTGTCGTTGGTGTTATTCCGCCAGATGACATACCACTGACTGTAACAGGCGAGTTGAAGGATGGAAGGCGGTTTGAAGGAACCGATACTATCAGGGTGATAGACGAGGGCAAAAAGAAGGAATAAAACTGCACTTTAGTATCTGAAATTAAGGGCTGTAAGTATTATGCTTGCAGCCTTTTTTGTTGGCAGATTAGACCAAATTTGATACAATTTGTTTAACTGCCATTATGAATGTTATTGTAGATTGCCAGAGCAGGAGACAAAAGAATGCTTAAAATAACTGGATATATCGAAAAAGACGCAGAGACCGGCCTATATGTGGCTATTGTTCCAGGAATTCCGGGAGCCCACACTCAGGCGGAATCTCTGGATGAGCTTCGAAAAAACCTCAAAGAAGTAGTCGAATTGTGCCTTGAGGAAATGGATCCAAAGGCCAAAGAGCAAATACCTGAATTTGTTGGAATACAGCAGTTCGAGGTAGCAGGGTGAGCAAACTACAGCTTATCAATGCTAAAACGATGGAGAAGCTCCTATTGCGATTGGGCTTTGAGAAAATCCGACAAAAAGGAAGCCACGCTTTTTACAGGCACGCGGATGGGAGGACCACTACTATACCACACCACAAAGCGAGAATGCTCGCACGGCCTTTAATCAGAGAGATTCTGCGCGAGATAGAAATTACAATTGACGATTACAATAATCATATCAAAAAGCTATAGAAACAAGCTCTCCAAAATCAGTGTCCATTTTATTTTTGTTTCTTTGTGTCTTAGCTGCTATACTTCTTACCCATGAATATACGCGGCGCGAAAATATCGGATGTTAGTAGAATTAACGCCCTGATTAGCTCTTATGCAGAGCGGGACAGGATGCTGTTTCGCTCGATGGCTGATATTTATGAGAACCTTCAGACCTTTACCGTGGCTGAGGCCGATGGTAATGTGGTCGGCTGCTGTGCGATGGAGATTATCTGGTCGGATTTAGCGGAAATAAAATCAGTGGCGGTCGATGAGGCAAACAAGGAAAAGGGCATCGGCAAGATGCTGGTAGCCGCCGCCCTCGAACAGGCTGGCCGGCTTGGTGTGCCGAGGGTCTTTGCGCTGACGCTCGAGCCGGACTTTTTTGAAAAATTGGGCTTTAAGGTTGTCGAAAAAGAGACGCTGCCGATGAAAGTCTGGAGCGACTGTGCGAGGTGTCCCAAGCAGAAAAATTGCGATGAGATAGCGGTTATAAAAAGTGAGCTAAAGTGAGCTAAAGTGAGCTAAAGATTCAGGCTATCAGTGTATCAGATTACCAGGTAGTGGCCATCAGGTTATCAGAACATCAGGCTTGTTTTTCTTGGTATCCTGATATACTGGTAACCTGCATCCTGATTTCCGGTTCTCCTGATATCCATATTTTAGGCACTTTCAACTTTAGGCACTCTTCAGCCTACCTGTCGGCGCTGGAAGAGGGCAATGGCCAATGCGAGTATGGCTGCTGTGTAGCACAAAGCGTAAGAAGCACTTATCAAGATATATTTTTCAGGGACCTGGCTTCCTTCGTAAATGGCGTCGCTAATCCAGAAAATCTGCAGATTGGGCACTAAAAATCTGCCTATTTTTGCCCACAAATGATTTTCGGCAAATCTGCCGAACGCATAATCGCTTATAAGACCCAATAAAAAAATCCCGATACAGGCCGAGAGCGTTACGACAATGTTGAACCTGGCGGAAAGTGCAATCGCCAGGGCCACAATCATTATTGCAGCCAGAAGCAGCAATACTGAGCCATAGATATCCACAGTGTTTATGTTATTCCCCTGTGGATTAAATTGCCAGTTGCGGTCAATAAAAGCCAGGAATACTATGCCGAATGTAGCAAATATGCCGGTCAAAACAATGGCTGTGGATGAGAATTTCCAATCATAAGCGTAGTTGAAAAAAGCACTTAGTATGAATGCTGCGAGAACAACGGCTGCGGCTGTACCGATAACGGTCCAGTCGTGCAGGTCATTTACCGTTTCGAGGACGCCGTGTCTAATCGCCATCAGCAGGGCGATGGTGCAAATATAGTGGGCCAGAATCACAGCGGCAGAGACACCAAAAAATTTGGCAATAATGAATACCGGACGCTGGACAGGCTTGCTCAGGACGGTGGTTATCGTCTTATTCTCCAGCTCCTGGGCAACAGCACCGGAAGCGGAAAATATTGCAATGAACAAGCTGGTCAAGAAGAGCGTAGATAATCCTATCTCTCGCAAGAGCTTATTGTCGTCGCTCATTGTGTACATCGTTAAAGAAGGACTAATAAAGAATAAGAACAAGGCGGCAACAATGATAATGGCATAGACGGGTTGTCTCAGGGTTTCTATGAAAGTATTTTTCGCTATTGTAAATAACTTATTCATCTTCCACTACCAGCTCGCGCCGGCTTTGCCAGCTGCCAGGGTGTCGCGATTTTGGCTTTATACCAAAGCTTAATTTTTTTATAATTGCCCCTATACCAAAATAACGCTTATTGTTATATTACGCAACTTGAAACTTGTAAAGAGCATACACAGATATTAAATGAATACTGTGTTTGAGGTTTTTTGTTCGGAGTATATAACAGGGATACAAAATGACAGTATCATCCAAACGCCCTGAACACATATCGCTGGTATCTTTGGTTTTGAGCGTGGTCTTTTTCGGTATCGCCTTTTTTTTAGGCCGATGGAGCGGCTTCTTCGCGGTCTCTGCGGTTGGCTGGCTAATTCTCTCGTCTGCCTTGATTTGGCTGGTCTTATGCTTACAGTTCCATCAGCGTGTCCTGGCCGAGCAGGAAAAGCTCGATATGAGCCAATTGGGCAATGATGAGAAGGCCTCGGCAATCTTTCAGGCCAGTGGTGAACGTGCCGGTTTATTTGCCGCCGCTCAACGCCGCCTGCAAATACTCGAGAAATGGTTCATCCCCATTTTCTCAGTAGTAATAGCGGCTTATCAATTAGGTCTCGGACTGTATTTATTAAAGACTATTCTGTCCGGCCTGGAAGGCGAACCCCAACAACCGTTGCTTTGTGCAATTGGTATGACGGCTATTGCGTTCACCAGCTTTTTAATCTCCCGCTATGCTACCGGTATGTCAGCTCAGCCGCAGTGGAAGCCGTTAAGGGCGGGGGGCAGCTCTCTGTTAGGCATAGCCGTCTTGTGTTTTGCTTTGGCCATAGGTTTGGCATTGTCACAATTCAAGTACTTCAACGTGCTAAATGTAATCAACTGGATTGTTCCGATTCTGCTGGTTTTCCTTGGTGGGGAGACCGCTTTTAATCTCATCTTAGACATATATCGTCCAAGACTGAAAGGCCGATACAGCAGAAGCGCCTTCGACAGCAGACTATTGGGAATTATAAATGAACCGGGCGGAATATTCAGAAGCGCTGCAAGTGCCATTGATTATCAGTTTGGTTTCAAGGTTTCTCAAACCTGGTTTTATAAACTGCTCGAAAAAGCGATAGCACCTTTGGTTTTATTTGCCGCCGTTACACTATATTTTTTAAGCTGCATAGTTGTAGTTGCTCCCAATGAGGAAGCGATAATAGAACATTTCGGCAATCCGGTAAACGGCGCTAATGAAGTCAGGCTTGTCGGTCCCGGCCTGGCTTTCAAATGGCCCTGGCCGATAGATATTGCCTATAGGCATCCGACAAAAAAAGTTATGGAGCTTAACATCGGCTTTGTGCCCAAGGCGAAGGCAGATACCGATAAAGTGGGCTACGGCCCATTACTCTGGGGCCAGCAGCACTATGAAGAAGAATACCTTCTGCTTGTTGCCAGCAAACAAACAACAAGTGTGTCCTCTGACGCATCAGCCGTGCCGGTGAGTCTTGTTATAGCTGCTGTTCCTGTTCAATACCGGGTGAAGGATTTGTATTCTTTTCTCTATAACCATAACGAACCCGAAAAGCGGCTCGAGGCCATTTGTTATCGCGAGCTTACAAAATTTGCGGCCAGCGCCAAGATCGAAGTTGATGATGAAACTGACCTCGAGCAGAGTCTGCTCGGAGCGGGCAGGAACAAGGCCAAGTACATTTTGACTGACGAAATTCAGAAGGCAGCCGACGAGGCAGGCTTAGGTATTGAAATCGTATTTCTTGGTCTGCAGGGCATTCACCCACCGCCTGAAGTAGCAGCGGATTATCAGGGAGTTGTCGGGGCGGTCCAAAAAGAACAGGCACTTATCCTCGAGGCCCAGGCAGAGAGAAACAAGAGTTTGAGCACACTCGTAGGTTCCGTAGAGGCTGCCGACGAGCTTTACGGCCTTGCGGCAAAATATCAGCAGGCCGCAAACTCAAAAAACCCTGAGGACGTCGAGAGCCTCGGTAATGAGCTGGATACAGCCTTTGAGAATGCCAAGGGCGATATTTTTAGGACCCTGAGAGAATCACAAAGCTACGCCTTTGAAAAAGAGACACTTGCAAAAGCAACCGGCGAACGTTTCGCCAGTCAGCTCAAGGCATACAGGGCAGCGAAAGAGATTTATAAACGCCAGCTTAGATTGTCGGTTCTCGAGGAAGCACTGAAGAATGTACGAAAATATGTCGTTGTTGCCGACCAAAACGATACACAGGTTTTCATAATTGACGTCCAGGAAAAACTAACGCCAAGTATATATGATATAGGCGGCTTTGAGGAGAAAAGCGGACAATGAAAAATATAGCCATTACCATTTTTATCTTATTAGTAGTCGTCATTATGGGTTTGTACCTTATTGCGTTTCAGGTCAGAGAGACCGAATCCGCTCTGGTAACGAGATTTGGTAAGCCTGTGCGTGAAATCACAGACCCAAATCTATGTTTCAAATGGCCTGCTCCGATAGAGCAAGTGCACAGGTTTGACTCTCGGATGCAGGTTTTTGAGGCCGACCTTGGCGAGACGACTACTAAAGGTGCCGTGCCGATTATCGTAAATACTTATGCCGTTTGGAGAATCGCCGAGCCTTTGAAATTCTTAAATGCCGTTGGGACTGTCAAGAAAGCTGAGGAGAAACTGTACAGCCAGATTACCGACACTCAAAACAGAGTAATAGGCCAGCATTCCTTCGGCGAATTTGTGAACAGCGACCCGGCTAAAATAAAATTCAAGGAAATTGAAGATGAAATGCTTGCCGACCTTAAGCAAACCGTCAGAGATGAATACGGGATTGAAATCAAGACCCTCGGCATAAAGCAGCTAAAGGTCAGCAAGGACGTCAGCAAAGATGTCTTTGAGCGAATGAAGACCGAAAGGAAGCGCAGGACCGAAGCTACCATCGCCCGTGGAGAGGCCGAGGCGGCCAAGATAAGAGCTGATGCCAACTTGAAAAAGACCGAGCTGCTTGCCGCCGCAGAGGCAAGGGCCAAGGCCATACGAGGTCAGGGGGACGCTGAAGCCGCCAAATATTACGAATTGCTTGAAGACGAACCTGAGCTGGCGATGTTTTTGCGTGACCTCGAGAGTTTAGAAAAGATTTTGAAGGAGGGGACAACTATCGTTATACCCGCCGATTCGGAACCTTTCAAACTATTAAAGAATATCCCATCGCTGGAGCCGAAAAAATAAGAAGCACGTCAAGGGTTTTGTATCAGAAGAAATAAACTCTACGCAGGAATATGGCAGAAGAAGATAAACAAAGTAATAAGGACTTACAACCACAGGCACCGGATAAATCCGGAATCGGAGACCTTGATGCTGCCGGCAGGTCGCTATCGGAGGCATTGAGAATCAGCTTCATTATCCTGAAGGTGATAATGATTGTTCTGGTTCTTGCTTTTCTGGTCTCCGGTTTTAAGACGGTCGGGTCGGACGAGGAGGCCCTTGTCTTACGATTTGGGAAGATTCGCGGGGTAGGTGAAGACAGAGTTCTCAAACCCAAAACCAGACCATATTGGATATTCCCATATCCGGTAGATATGATGGTAAAAATCCCTGTGGAGAAAAAGGTAGATTTGGTTGTTAGGTCATTCTGGTACTACCAGTCGCAAGAACGGATGCTCGGCGAGCCTTCTATCGAAAAGACCCGGATACTGCCAGAGCTGGACCCTATAAGAGACGGTTATTGTGTTACACGTAGTGAAAGACAGGATGAGATCGCAACAGGCTCGGGCGGAAGTGACTACAATATCGTCCATTGCAAGTGGCAGCTAACCTACCAGATTGATGACCCTGAGCTTTTCTTTAAGAATGTTTACGTCCGAGAGGCAAAACCTGGAGATATTTACTTCGATGTTATAACAAGAAGCATAACGCCGCTTTTGCAGAACCTCTTTGAGGACGCGATTGTAACTGCGATGGTCAGCTACAGCATTGACGACGTTTTGTTCGAGCAAGTCGCCCGGCTAACAGAGCACATCAGAAGATTATTACAGGAAAAACTCAACGAAATAGAAAGCGGCATAAAGGTTGTGCAAGTGCAGCTGACAGACAAGACCTGGCCCCAGCAGGTTAATGAAGCATTCGAGGCCTCCCATAGTGCGAGCCAGAAAAGTGAGCAGGCGATAAGTAAAGCCAGAACCGATGCTGAGAGCACCATTATAGAGGCCGCCAGCTTAGCTCAGGAAAAAATCGCTGAGGCGCGTGCCTACCGGACGAAAGCCGTGGCAAACGCCAGAGCCAACGCCGAATATTTACAGCAATTGCTGCCCGAATATCGCAAACGCCCGAAACTTGTTGTCCAGAAAATTTATCAGGATGCCATAGAACGTATCTTCAACAATGCGGTTGAGAAATTTGTTATCCAGCCAAGCGAAGGTACCAAGGGAGCGGAATTTAGAATCATGCTGAACAGGGACCCCTCATTAAAACCAAAAACCAGCAAACAACAAACGACTCGAGGGGATTAAAATTAGCTGAATCTTATATACAATAAGACACGAAAAAGATACAGGGTTATGGCTCACGAACATTTACATTTTAAGGATGACATCACCGCCGGGCACACTCACGGCAAGCAGATTCGCGTAAGCATAGCTCTGTTAGGGACGTTGGCCGGCGGGATGCTGCTGATAAACAGCGGTATTGCAAAGCTCATTTACGGCAGCGGCAGCTTCAACGCCGAGTTTTTTGCAATGGCCGGTGCTATACTGCTCGGTGCCCCCATCGTCTTTCATGCAATAAAAAGCCTTATTAAAGGGCACGCACATATGGACGAGCTGGTCGCACTGGCCATAATCGCAGCCTTTGCGACCCAGGACTACGCCACTGCAGGTATCGTTGCGTTCTTTATGCTCCTGAGCGAGCTAATTGAAACACGCACCGCGCTCGGGGCCCGTGCTTCAATCGAATCGCTAATAAAGCTCACACCGACAAAGGCAAATCTCCTCGACAATGATGGGTCTGAAAAAGAAATAAAAGTCAGCAGTCTAAAGCCCGGCGATTACATTCGTGCTCGTCCCGGTGATAACATACCGGCAGACGGCGAAGTGATAAAAGGACTTAGCTCCGTCAACGAAGCAACAATAACAGGAGAATCGCTACCCGTGGATAAGGTTCCTGGGATGCAGGTCTTCGCCGGCACGAACAACATTACAGGTGTGCTGGATATTACCGTGACTAAAGCCGGCAAAGATACAACTCTCGGCAAGGTGCAGTCGCTGATTATACAGGCTGAGCAGACAAAGATACCAATTTACCGGATAATCGACCGCTATGTTAAGTGGTACACACCAACGATTTTGATGATTGCCGGTATAGTTTTGTTTTTCACGCGTGATGTTGATAGAGCTATTACGATACTTGTTGTATCGTGTCCCTGTGCGTTGATTCTGGCGACGCCGACTGCAATGGTGGCGGCGATTTCGGCCTCCGCCCGCCTCGGTATTCTGATAAAGAATGTCGCCGACCTTGAGATTGCCGGCAAGCTTACAGCGATGGTATTTGACAAAACGGGGACGGTAACGACCGGTCGGCTTTATGTAACGAAACTGACACCTGCTGAAGGTGTTGAGCCGGCTGATTTATTGGCCGTCGCCGCTTCTGCTGAGCAGATGAGTAAACATCCGGCCGCAAGGGCGCTGCAGGAAGTGGCAAAGGAGGCACACCTTTCTTTAACTACAACGGACGACTTCAAAGAAATCCCGGGTAAAGGAGTAACTGCGGTGGCCGATTCGGCTACAATTTATGTCGGAAGAGATACTTTCCTCAAGGAAAACAACGTAGATATAAGTAACGTTTCCGACCCCGCTCTGCATGAGGAGCAGGGCTTCAGCACCCTTTATGTGGCGAAAAATTCGAAGTGCATGGGCTGGATTGGCTTGCAGGACAAAACCAGACCCGAGGCCCGGCAAGCTATTAAGGAATTGCTCGATATCGGCATAAAAAGGATAACTATGCTCACCGGCGACCGGAATGAGGTGGCCGTTCGTGTTGCCGCTGAGCTAAGCTGTACCGATTTCAAAGCACATTGTCTGCCTCAGGACAAATTAGCGATTGTCGAGCAGATTAAAAAAGACGGCCATACCGTTGTCGTTGTCGGTGACGGCATAAATGACGCCCCTGCTCTGGCAGCGGGGGACCTCGGTATTGCTATGGGTGCCGCCGGCAGTGACGTGGCTATAAATTCTGCCTCAATTGCCCTGATGAGCGACGACTTGAAGCGGCTGCCTTTCCTTGTCCGACTTTCCCGAAAAACAAGAAAAGTCATTACTCAGAATCTCGGCTTTGGAATATTATTTGTCATTCTCGGCGATACGGCAGGAGCAGCGGGGTGGCTGCCGGCGGTCTATGCTGCGGCCTTGCATTTTGCCGGCTCACTCATTGTCGTCTTCAACAGTGCTCGACTCGTCCGCTACGGTGAGGAGTTAGAATCCTGATGCGTGATGCGAATGCAAAAGAACAAAATCCGAAATCTATTACAGAAGTCAGAAGACAGAAGTCAGAAATCAGAAGTCAGAGTTTGTCATCTGTCCTCTGTCATCTGTCCTCTGTCATCTGTTCTCTGTTTTCTGTCCTCTGTTTTGGTCACCCTTCGGCTTCGCTCAGGGCAGGTTTTGAATTTTGGTCATTAGATATTGTTTCGAGCTTCGAAATTCGATATTCGAATTTTTGAGATACGCAATACGAGATACGAAAATATGGAATACGCTGTCGAAACTTTCTCTTTGACCAAGATTTTTTCCGACTGGTGGGGACGGGCTAAGGTTTATGCTGTGGAGGACCTGAATTTGCAGGTTCGTTACAATGAGGTCTTCGGTCTTTTAGGCCCCAACGGCTCAGGGAAAACAACTACCCTGAAGTTGCTCTTAGGCTTACTTTATCCGACAAAGGGAAGAGCTGTGATTCTGGGTGGCGACGGAGCAGACCCTAAAATCAACTCCAGAATCGGTTTTTTGCCTGAGGAGTCCTACCTTTACAGGTACCTGAACGCCCGCGAAACTCTGGATTTCTACGGCAGATTATTTGGCTTACCTGCAAAAGTGCGAAAAATGCGTATCGAAGCGCTGCTCGATATGGTCGGTTTAAAGGCCGTCGCAAACAGACCCGTTGGGACGTTTTCGAAAGGTATGGCACGCAGAATCGGCCTGGCACAGGCACTGATAAACGACCCCGACCTGCTTATATTGGATGAGCCGACAACCGGACTCGACCCTATCGGAACAAGGCAGATAAAGGATTTAATCCTGAGGCTTGCAGAACGCGGCAAGACAATTCTGCTATGCAGCCACCTGCTTGCGGATGTCGAAGATGTATGCGACAGAATCGCAATTCTCTACGACGGTAAAATCCAGACCCAGGGTCAGGTTCGAGACCTTTTACAGCAGACAAATAAACGACAAATTACTACCGGTGCCATAAGCGATACCGCCATTGAGAAGATAAAGCAGCTAATTCAGAATGAAAATGCCGACTGTGTAGTAACTTCTCCGATGGATAAACTGGAGGCATTTTTCATCAAAACGGTGGCAGCCGCTCAACAACAGGCCCAGACTACAAGCGGTGCGGTCAGCACCACTAAAATCGGCGATTTTCTCACACGGCAAACGACTTCTGAAGATATGCTCGATAAACTCGTCTCTGCGCCGGTGTCTCAAGAGAGTATGCCGGAAACACCAATGACAGAAAAAGTGGTTCCGGTTGAAAGCACCAAGCCCCAGGCCGATGAGCAATTGCTAAGTAAACTAACCGGCCCGGCTGAGCCGTCCCGGCCCGAACCCGTTGTTAGAGACGAGAAAGTTACAACACAACCAGTCGAATCCGAAGCTCCACAGGCCGAGCCAATCAACAAAAGCATTTTAGAGAAGCTCACAGGCCGCCGGCTACCTCAAGGCGAGGACAAAGAGCAAACTGACAAATCACAGGCAGGAGACGCAGGCGATGCATAGTATCTGGGCTGTCGCCACAAATACCATAAAGCAGGCATTGCGGATGAAAGTGGCCGCTGTTTTTCTAATCCTGCTGCTCATTCTGCTTCCTGTTATGGGTATTTCAGCAACAGGCGATGGGACACTGAAAGGCAGGCTGCAGACCTTCGTCAGCTACGGTCTTTCGCTGACCAGTATTCTACTTTGTCTGCTCACGATAATAATCTCAATTTACTCGGTAACCAGCGACATTGAGCAAAGACAGATATACACAGTTATCACAAAGCCTATTCGCAGGTCTCAGTTTCTTTTGGGCAAGCTGCTCGGGGTAATATTATTGGATTTGATTCTGCTCAGTGTGTTTTCAGCTATAATATACACGATTACTATTTACACACCACACTTTTTCAACGCAACCGAGGCTGAGCACATTCAGGCAGACAATGAGTTTTTCACGGCAAGGGCGGCCTTAACCGTCCCCGCCGTCGATGTATCCCGGCAGGTCGAGGACACCTACAAAAAACTTGAAATAAGCAACGAATTGCCGGAGAATCTCTCGCGTGATGAAATCATCGCCGAGCTTACGAAGCAACAACAACTCGCGAAACGAGCTGCTGATGTCGGTCAGGTGCTGGTCTGGGAATTCGATAACGTTGAGCCTCTTGCCCAAAGCATGTTTATAAAATTCAAATATGATGTTGCGGTAAACCCGCCCGACATGCAGGTCTATGGCAGATGGTTTGCAGGTGATTATCAATACATCAGGTACGGCACGGAAAGCAAAACCCCGATTTACGACCGTATCCATAAACACTCCGTCCGAAATTTTCACGAAATAGAAGTCCCCGCCGATGTCGTACCCAAACATGGCCGTCTGGCTGTTGCGTTCCAGAACGCCCCTCTCAACAACACGGTCATATTCTTTCCGCCGGACGGTATAGAGGTGCTCTACAAAGCCGACGCTTTCACCGGCAATTTCATAAGGGTTGTTCTTTTGATATTGCTTCGTTTGATTTTCTTAGCCTGTTTGGGCATATTAGCTTCAACTTTCCTGTCATTCCCTGTGGCTGTACTGCTTTGCCTTGTGCTTTTTTCCACGGCAAGCTTCAGCGGCTTCGTTATCGAATCCTTTAGCTACCTGAGCGAAAACATTAGTGTGATTTATTCTTACACCATTAAGTGGATAATTCAGCTTTTGCCGCAGTTTGATAAATTCAACCCCACAAATTTCCTGGTTCCTGCGCGCTTGCTGAGCTGGTCTTTATTGGCCAAATGCGCCGCTGTTATGGTTTGTATTAAAGCATTTTTGCTTTTTGTTATTGCGTTGGTCATTTTCAGTTATAGAGAAATAGCGAAAATTATAGTCTAAAATCGAGCATTGAGAATGCGTTTGCGAGACAAGATAATCTGGTTCTTCAGCATTGTTCTTACGGCTTGCTTGCTTATCGGCGCAGGTATGCAGCTTGATTCCATAAATCGCCAGCGTGAGGCTATGGATTTGATAATCGACAAGCCTGAGAATATTCCTCCTACACTGGCATTTGCAACGGTCGCAACGGGCGCTTTTCGCGGCTTAGTGGTAGATATCTTATGGATGCGGGCGGATAAACTAAAAGAGGAAGGCCAGTTCTTCGACGCAAGGCAGCTTGCAGAATGGATAACCATCCTGCAGCCTCGATTTGCATCAGTATGGGAATTCCACGCCTGGAATATGGCCTATAACATCTCAGTCGCTATACCCGCAACCCAGCCGGACCAAAGATGGCAATGGGTCAAAAACGGTTACGAGCTGCTTCGCGACGAGGCTATCGATAAATATAAACTCAAAAACATCACGCTCTACCATGAGCTCGGCAGAATATTCCAGCACAAAATAGGTGGTTTATCGGACGATGCACACAAATATTACAAGCTGCAATTGGCTTTAGCGATGGAACCGCTCCTTGGCCCTGCGGACAACCAATATTTCGATGCCCTTGCCGAAGCACCGGTCGGCTGGCGGGAAATCAACAAAGACCCGAATGTTGCTCCGCTCATCAAGGCCTTGAAAACAGCCGACGAGGCGTTTTCCAACGACGATGAGTTTGTGAGTAATTATTTGTCCCTGAGAGAAAACTCCATCAGGTTCAAACCCGCTGCCGGTAAGACAATAGATGATTTCAGAGGTACAGAGGCGCTGAAGAAGTTTGATATTTTCGCCAAGGCCTGGCAGTTACGTAAAGCCTGGAAACTTGACCCTGTTTTAATGCGAGAGATAAATAGAACCTACGGTCCTATCGATTGGAGCGACCCGAATACACATTTGCCTATGGATTGGCGGCACGCTGACAGCCATGCAATTTACTGGGCTGTAAAAGGTCTGCAAACAGCAGCGAAAGAGGAGGACAGGAAAGTTGAGACGAACGAAGTCAACACCGACCGTATCGTAGCTCATAGTCTACAGAACCTCTTCCGCAACGGCAAAATATTTATCTACGAGCTATCTCTCCCATCATCGGAGGAACTTTCGCAGCAACCTCAGACTCAGATATTCAAAGAAGTATTTTTGCGGCCGGATTTGAGGTTTTTCGAGCCATATAACAGCTCAGTGCTTGCAATTCTCAACAAATACAAAGATGCCGGAGATGAGGGCCGCTATCAAACCCTTCAGAACGGCCACCGGAATATGCTCATAAATGCCTTACTTTCCTTCTACCAGGCGGGGCACAAGCGCCAGGCACAAAAGATTTATAATCAATTAAGAAAACTATATCCCCTTGAGGAGTTCAAGGTCCGGCTTGAGGAATATGCGAAAAAACGCTTTGTTGAAGAGCTCCAAACCATCGGCATAAATGATGCAAAAGAGCAGATAATCTTCCTTCTGAGGGAAAGCTACTACCTATATGGAATTCGCGATGATGACTCGGCCTTCGGTAGAGAACAAATGGCGGAAGAGATTTATAATTACTACCAGTCTAAATATAGTGACGAAAACAGGATTGACCTGCCGGATTTCAAGCTGTTAAGATACTTTGCGTTGTTTGACTTCCTTAACGATGAGCAATTTCCACCTTACTTAAGACAGACTCTGCTTAGCCGGATAGGAATCGAAAGGCCGGAGCTTTTCAAACAATTAGAAGCCGAGGAGGAAAAACTCAGGAAACAATCAGAACAAAAAAAATGACCCGGCACCCATTGAGCCGTAGGGCAGAGGTCGGAGGTCAGAAGTCAGAAGTCAGAAATCAGAGTTTGTCTTCTGTTCTCTGTCATCTGTCCTCTGCTTTCTGTTGTCTGAGCCGGTTTACAGTTATGGACGATGCACTTTTGCGCCAACTAACCCCTTCGCAAAGAAAAGCTGTCTTTCACTTTGAAGGGCCGCTGCTGGTTCTTGCGGGCCCGGGCAGCGGTAAAACCCGCGTAATCACATACCGCATCGCAGCGCTTATAGACTCAGGCATCCGGCCGTACAATATTTGCGCAATAACTTTCACGAACAAGGCCGCCGAGGAGATGCGCCAAAGGGCGATTACTCTTGGTGCTTGTGCCGGCGCACATATCAGCACCTTCCACTCTTTATGTGTCAGAATCCTTCGCCGATATGCGGACAAAGCCGGTATCAGCTCCAATTTTAGCGTCTATGACGAATCCGACCAGACCAGTTGTATTAAACAGGCCGTCAAAGATTGCGAGCTTGATACGACCAACTTTCCTCCTGCCCGAATGCTTGAATATATTTCCAAGCTGAAAAACAACCTGACAGATGTTAATGCTTTCAAAGCACAAGCCGACGGTTTTTTAGCTAAAACAATAGGCAAAATATACGCCCGCTACCAGCAGATTTTGGACGAGCGAAATGGTCTGGATTTTGATGACCTGCTGATGAAGACGGCATTTTTATTAGAGGGCTGTCCTGATGTCAGGCGGGAGCTTGGTGAACGTTTCAAATTCCTGCTAATCGACGAATATCAGGACACGAATCACGCCCAGTATCGAATCGCAAAAGCCCTCGTTTCGCAGCACAACAATATTTGCGCAACAGGAGACCCGGACCAGTCTATCTACCGCTGGCGGGGGGCGGACATCCGCAATATATTGGCCTTTGAAAACGATTGGCCAAATGCCACAATTGTCAAGCTCGAAGAGAATTTCCGCAGTACCGCAAACATCCTTGCAGTGGCCGACAATTTAATTGCATTTAACCGAAATCGAAAAGAAAAGAAGCTTATCCCTACAAAGCCACCTGCCGGGGATGTTGTCGTAGGTGCCTTCGAGGATGAGAAGGAAGAGGCCCAGGCCGTTGTCCGAAAAGTAAAAGAGCTGACTGAAGAAGGGATTTGTCTCAAAGATATGGCCGTGTTCTATCGTGTCAATGCTATGAGCCGCGTGCTCGAAGAGGCATTTATTGATAACAAGATACCGTATCAGATTGTCCGAGGCGTGGAATTCTACAGGAGAAAAGAAATCCGCGACCTGCTCGCCTATTTGAAAGTCCTCGTCAATCCCGATGATGAAATCGCATTATTGCGCATCATAAACACACCCGCACGCGGCATAGGAAAGGTAACAACAGACAGAGTTCGTGCTTATGCTGCTAACAATAGAATCAGTTTCTTTGAAGCCCTGAAGAAAGCAGAACACATCGAATCTCTTTCCAAGGCCGCAAAGGCTAAGCTCGCGGTCTTTGTCAATATGCTCGAACAGTTCATGAAAGACATCTCCGGCCAGGTCGCCCCGCTCACCGAACGTGTCTTTATCGAATCGGGCTTGGAGCAATCTCTTCGTTCCGCCGGACCCGAGGGCGAAAATGCACTTGAAAACGTCAACGAATTGATAAACGCCGTTGGTCAATATGACCGGCAGACAGAGCAGCCTTCGTTGGTCGATTTTCTTCAGCAAATATCACTCTTCAGCGATACTGATTCATACGATACTTCCAGCGACCATGTTGCACTGATGACTTTGCACGCTGCGAAAGGGCTCGAATTTGAAAACGTCTTTATCGTCGGGGCTGAAGACGGCATACTGCCCCACGAACGAAGCAACGCTGCCGAAAATGAAGATGAGCTGGAAGAGGAACGCAGGCTCTTTTTTGTCGGTATAACCCGTGCCAAAACCGGCTTGTATATAAGCTATGCCCGATACAGGACAGTGCGAGGCCAGATGCTTCGAACAATACCATCACAGTTTCTTTTTGAGCTTGGCCGGGACATTACCGAACAATCTGAAGAAAATGAAAGTTACTCCGCAGGATGCCTCTCGGCAGAAGATAATCACCAAATCAGCCAAGCTATACCTCATTTTGAGGCTGGGCAGTTGGTACAACACAAATCTTTTGGCCTTGGCATAGTCCAAGATTTTATTGATATGGGCGAAGACAGCATTGTCGTAGTCAAATTTAATACGGGACAGACAAAATCGTTAGTAGTAAAATATGCCGACCTATTAAAGATTTAAAAACGTCAGGAGAATTCAAATGGCAGGCAAAAAATGTTTTACCAAGTCGATTTTATTATTGACCTCATTAACTTGCTTTTCAATCACGCCGATTCTGGCAGATTCGACTGTTAAAATATGGGAAGAGCCGCTGGTGATTCCTACTTATGAGGTGGGCGAAGCGGACCCAAACCCAAGGTTCTACGCCGGCAGGACATATCAAGGAGCACAAGGTCGAGTATATCCTTATCCGATGCTGGATGTGCTGACCGATAGCCGTAAGGATAAAACTTACAAGGCGGTTTACCTTGAAAATGAATATGTGAAGATTTGTGTTCTTCCGGAAATCGGAGGTCGCGTCTTTGCCGCATTAGACAAAACCAACAACTATGATTTTCTTTATCGTCAGCACGTAATCAAGCCGGCCCTTATAGGAATGCTCGGCGCGTGGATATCCGGCGGTATAGAATGGTGCATTCCTCACCACCACAGGGCGACGACTTTTATGCCCGTTGACTACACGCTGCAAGAGAACCCTGACGGCAGTAAGACCGTGTGGGTGGGCGAGATAGAGCTTCGGCATCGAATGAAATGGCTGGTGGGTTTAACCATCTTCCCTGAAAAATCCTATATGGAAGCAACTATTAAGATTATTAACCGGACGCCTTTTGTTAATTCTATTCTGTGCTGGGCAAACGTTGCGGTTCACGCAAATCAAGACTATCAGGTGATTTTCCCTCCGAGCACGGAATATGCTGCTTACCACGGGAAGAACCAGTTTGCAAGCTGGCCGATTTCATACGAGTTTTATTCAGGTGTTGATTATACAAGGGGGGTGGACCTAAGCTGGTGGAAGAACCATCCATCGCCGATATCGTTTTTTGCGTGGAACTATCAAGACGACTTTTTTGCAGGCTATGACCACGGGAAAGAAGCAGGTACTGTTTATGTGTCGAATCATCACATTGCTCCGGGCAAAAAATTATGGGAATGGGGTCCGGGTCCTCGCGGACAAATATGGGATAAAATTCTGACGGAAACCGACGGCCCTTATATAGAAATCATGGCCGGGGCGTACTCGGACAACCAACCCGATTATAGCTGGATACAGCCTTATGAAGTCAAAATTATTAAGGAGCACTGGTATCCTATTCGACAAATAGAAAGCGTTAAGAACGCCAACCTCAAGGCCGCTGTCAATCTGGAGGTAACAGAGGGAAACACAGCAAAAATTGGTTTTAATGCAACATCAGCCTATACAAATGCACTTGTGCTGCTCACGACTGACGATAAAGTAATTTTCAAACAGCGGATAGATATAGGGCCGGATAGGCCGTTCTTGAAAGAGGTTACTCTTGCCGCCGGCGTGAGAGAGAATGATTTGCGAGTTTCACTTCAGTCTTCTACGGGCGAAGAGCTCATAGCGTATAAGCCGGTTGAAAAGGAAGGGGCACCGATGCCCAAGCCGGTCGAGCCTCCGCCTGCACCTGAGAACATTAAAACGATTGAGGAGCTTTATCTGACGGGCCTTCGGCTGGACCAGTTTCACAGCGCGGCTCTTGAGCCGTATCCATATTATGAAGAGGCATTAAAACGAGACCCTTACGACTCACGGGTCAACACGGAGCTTGGCATTCTCTATTGTAAGCGGGGGATGTTCAAAGAGGCCCAAGAGAAATTTAACCAGGCTATCGAACGGCTCACAAAAAATTATACAAGCCCAAAAAGCGGCCAAGCCCACTACTATCTGGGATTGGCTTTGAAGTTTCAGGGAAAGTATGATGCCGCGTACGACGCCTTATATAAGGCGACATGGAGCTCCGGACTTCATACGGCGGCTTATTTCCATCTGGCAGAAATCGACTGCATAAGAGGCGACTTTGCTAAAGCTTTGGAACACATCGACCGCTCAATCGCCACAAATGCCTGGAATACAAAGGCGTTGAACCTTAAGTCTGCGGTGCTGAGGCGGCTGAAACGCTTTGACCAGGCAGCTCAACCGGCCTCAGGGGTTTTGGAGTTTGACCCACTTGATTTTTGGGCAGGATATGAGCTTTACTTAGCAAAAGACGCGGTGGGTTCGAAGGAAGAAGCAAAAGAGGTGATGAACATCTTAAAGGTAAAGAGCAGGGGTGAGGTGCAGTCCTATCTTGAAGCGGCTGTCGATTATGGCAATTGCGGTTTATGGGATGAAGCAATCGAGTGCCTGCGATTACTGGCGGATGCCAAAGGAAAAGAGGTATGCAGACACCCGATGGTCTATTATTATCTCGGCTATTTTTATGAGAAAAAGGGGAATGCTGAAAAGGCTTCCGAGCACTATCGCATGGGAAGCAAGATGCCGACGGATTATTGTTTTCCATTTCGCTTAGAAGCGATGGATGTGCTCAGTAGTGCTATGAATAATAATCCATCGGATGCGCTTGCCCCCTATTATCTTGGAAATCTTCTTTACGATAATCAGCCGGAAAGGGCAATAAAAGAATGGGAAAAATCGCGGGATTTGGACGAAACTATAGCAGCCGTGCATCGGAATCTTGGGTTTGCCTATGCGAGGATAGAAAATAATGTTACAAAAGCCATCGCAAGTCTGGAAAAAGCAATAGCCTGTAACAAAACGGACCCAAGGGTCTATTATGAATTGGACCTTCTATATGAGGCGGGGAGTGTGTCCCCTCAGAAAAGACTCGAGATGCTGGAAGATAATCATAGAACGATAATCAAACGTGACGATGCTCTTTCCCGGGAAATAGCTCTATGTGTGCAATTGCAGCAATATGACAGAGCGATTGAATTACTTGCCGGCCGTCATTTCCATACGTGGGAAGGCGGCGGAGAGATTCACAACGTATATGTCGATGCTCATCTGCTAAGAGGCCAAAAGAGGTTGAAAGACAAAAGATATCAAGAGGCACTCAAAGATTTTGAGGCGGCACTTGAATACCCTGAAAATCTGGAAGTAGGAAGACCAAAAAGTGACAGGAGGACCTGCCAAACATACTTTTTTACAGGGGCTGCCTATGAGGCCCTGGGCGATACTCAAAAAGCCGGAGAGTATTTTGAAAAATCGGCATCTCTCGAAGTTGGCCAATCAGAGTACAGCTACTATAAGGGCCTGGCTTTAAAAAAACTCGGTCAAGAAGCTCAAGCACAGAGGATTTTCAACGAATTGACAGAGTCTGCAAAGCCGGAGCCAGCCGAGACGTTCTTTGCGAAGTTTGGAGAAAGACAGGCACATAATATTAGAACGGCAAATACTCACTATATCCTGGGTTTAGGATACTTAGGCAAAGGTAATCAAGCGAAAGCCAAAGCCGAGTTCGAGCAGGCACTTAAGTTAAATATAAATCATCTTTGGGCCGGAGTATATTTATCCGAATTGAAATGAACGTCTCTTCTTTTCCTGCCGAGCAGGCAAAAAATTTATCTATACGGGGAAAGAGCGTCATCTTATACCAATTCTATTTATTGATTGCCGATTACCTGACCTTGTCATTCCTGCGAAAGCAGGAATCCAGGCCCTCTCAATTAGTATAAACGCAATTTTTACTGCAATTGGTATTATTCGAATTTAATGCTGGTCGGATAAAATCAGTGATGGTAAAATACGCCAACCTTTAAGGAGCAGATTTTTAGTCTTCGGTGAAACCCGTTAGAGACCAGAAGAAAAAAGTCTCTAACGGGGTTAGCTGCTTACATTTGGCAAAAGGCTCAACAAAACTATGAAAAAGGAGGCTGCAATGAACAACAAAATAAATCGAAGAGAATTTATACAATTGACAGCGGCGGGAAGCGCTCTATGCCTCGGCGGTTCGGGGATTTTAGCGTTTGGTGCAAATCCGGAAGGCCCCAGACTTATAAGCCCGGGCTGCAGAGGTACAAAAGTTAAAGTGGTAAGGATTTATATTGGCACTTCGAGTGGTCTCTGGCCAAAGCCTGACCTGGATTTCAGGAATGAAATCAAATTTTATGAATCCGAGTTCGCAAAACTAAAACACGAGCTGTCCGACGTAGAGTTTGTTGTTGATAGATTGATTACTTCTGCCGACCAGGTTGGCCCATTCAAAAGCATATTGAATGAGGCGGACGGTATCCTGGTGATTCACCTCAGCATGGGAATAAGGCCGATTTTAGACGAAATTCTCAGCGTAGATAAGCCTACGGTGGTTTTCGCTGTTCCGTATTCCGGGCACGACTGGTCCAGCTTCGGCGCCTTGCAAAAGCAACCGCTGGGGGCCAAAATGGAATGTATGCTAACAAGTGATTACAAGCAATTGGCGGCTGCTATAAGACCTTTTCGTGCGATTCATCATTTAAGGGAAGCTAAAATCCTTAACGTCACAACCCGCTCGTTTGCCGGATATGCCGACGCTGTGAAAAACAAATTCGGCACAGAAATTAAACAAATCGGACTGGAACAGGTAGCGGATGCTTATAACGCCGTGAGCGACAGCCGGGCCAAGGCCGAAACCGAGCTTTGGATAAAAGGGGCCTCTGAAGTGGTAGAGCCTTCAAGGCCAGATATATTCAAGTCCTGTAAGCTGGCATTGGCTTTTGAAGATATGCTTGACCGGGAAAATGCGACTGTGATGACCGTTGATTGTTACGGCACTATGTGGGACAAAACCATCAAGCTGCCTGCTTACCCCTGTGTTGGCTTTACAAGGCTCAATAACATGGGATTGGGCGGTATTTGTGAATCGGATTTACAGTCTGCTATGACTCACGTAATATTCCAGGGTCTGTCAGGGAAGCCCGGCTTTATCAGCGACCCTACGGTAGATGAATCCAACAACAGTATCATTTTAGCTCACTGTCTTGGAACGACAAAGATGGACGGCCCGGATGGGCCGGCTGCTCCATACAAGCTGCGAACAGTTATGGAGCGAAGAGAAGGGGTTGTGCCGCAGGTGTTTATGCGAATCGGTCAAAAAGTTACTCAGGCAGAATTGGTTGAAACCGACCTTTTGTTATACTTTACAGGCGAAGTCATCGATGCTCCAAATATAGACAGAGGCTGCCGTACCAAGATTACAGTCAAGGTGGACGGCGATGTTGAAACTCTATGGAAAAACTGGTCAAGCGGACTGCATCGTCAGACCTGCTATGGAGATATTACCAAAGAGCTCGGATATTTCTGCAGATTCAAAGAAATTAAAATGGTCGATGAGGCGGTATAAACAAACACAACATTAATTTTAGCCCCACCTTTTAGGCGGGGTTTTTCTTCTAAAACCGGAAGGAAAGACGAATCTTATGAATCGGAGAGCTTTTCTTAAAGCCACAGGCTTAGGGGCGGTTTCGTCAGTTTTGCCCGCGTGTCTGCTCACCGCCCAGGAACAAAAGGGTCGGATTCTCGACGAGGTTGATACCCGCATAGAGAAATATCGCAAAGGCGATGCAGAGTTGAGAATCCTTGGGCCGGATGGGAAATCGCTTAAGAGCGGTTTAGCTGTGAAAATAGAACAGAAGCAGCACAAGTTTCTGTTTGGCTGCAATATATTCAAGCTGAACAGGTGCAGGACGCCGGAGGACAACGCCGCCTACGCGGAGCGATTTGCTGCGCTATTGAATTTTGCTACGCTGCCTTTCTACTGGTGGAATTATGAGCGTCGTCAAGGCAAGCCGGACGATGCCCGCACCGAGGAGATTGTCCGCTGGTGCAAGGAAAACAACGTAACAACCAAGGGACACCCTCTGGCCTGGAATTACGTCCAGCCGCCCTGGCTGCCCAAGGAGCCTGACTCAGCGATGCAACTACAGTTCGACCGTATTGAGCGCTGCGTGCGACGCTTCAAAAACAAAATCGATATCTGGGACGTAGTCAATGAGGCAACACATTACGACCGCCCCTGGTGCAAGGAGCATGCGCCAACATTGACCGATGCAATCGGCAAAATGGGTATCGGGGCATACGTCCGCGAGGCCTTCAAGAGTGCACGCAAGGTCAATCCCAAAGCCACACTGCTCATCAACGACTATCGAACCGACCCGTCTTATGCCGAAAAGGTGATTTCACAATTAGTCGATGACAGCGGACAGCCGCTTTACGACGTTATCGGCATCCAATCGCACATGCACGGAGGTTATTGGGGAGCGCAGCGGGCATGGGAAGTTTGTGAGTGGTTTGCAAAGTTTGGAAAGCCGCTGCATTTCACCGAGACGACAGTCGTCTCCGGCCCAAGGACTCAACAGGGCTGGTTGACTACGACTGAGGGCGAAAAAAACCATGCCGAGCAGGTGGCTGAGTTCTATCGTGTCCTTTTCTCACACCCCGCCGTTGAGGCTATTACCTGGTGGGACTTCACCGACCAGAACGCCTGGCAGCGAGCGCCGGCAGGACTCGTGCGGGATGATATGTCACCTAAGCCCGCTTACAACGAATTAGAACGGCTCATCAAAGGCAAATGGTGGACGCGAACCGAAACTACCATTTCTGACGGAGGCCAAGCCCGCTTCCGCGGATTCTTGGGGCAATATGAAGCTACCGCAAGTATTGGCGACCGAAAACTAAAAGGTGCTTTCCGGCTCGATAAATCTACAAAGCAAACAATAGAAGTTCGATTGAGCTGATTGAATCGTACAAAGGAAAAATCGAGCGAAATTACTTTATAAGCACCGGCTTGCCAAACGCAAACAGGGAAAGCAATTGCATATCAGCTTCTACACGTTATAATCAAAAATAAATTGAGACTATGGGGCAAAATGCAAGGAAATAGTTATACTAATACCAATTACAGATAAAAATTGTCTAAAGAATTGCATATTATACGAACAGAGAGAGCCTGGATTCCTGCTTGCGTAAAAAGCTCACTTCGGCTCGGGCTTCATCAGCTAATGGAATTGCTCAAATTACCATCACAAATACTTAAATCCGATTGCTGTTATTTTTAAGGATATTTTATGAAACGTCGTGATTTTCTGAAGGTGGTGGGCTTGGGTTCAGTGGCATTAACAATGCCGGTATGTGCCCAGATACCGCAGCGTCTCACAAAAGGTAAAAAGCCGAATATCGTTTATATAATGTTAGACGAGCTTGGCTACTTCGAGCTGTCCTGTATGGGCAACAAATATCTCAAGACCCCGAACATTGACCGGATGGCAGCGGAAGGAATGCGTTTTACTCAAGCTCTGGCGGGGGCTCCGGTGTGTGCGCCGACCCGAAGCACATTGATGACCGGCCAGCATACAGGACATACCACTGTTCGTACCAATCCCGGCGGCGTACCGCTGCGTGCCGAGGATGTTACTGTTGCAGAGGTGCTAAAAAAGGCCGGCTACGCCACAGGCGGTTTCGGCAAGTGGGGCTGCGGCGACCGGGGAACTACCGGCGCTCCTGAGAGGCACGGCTTCGATATTTTCTTCGGTTACTATCATCAGGTCCACGCCCACTCTTATTTCCCCAACTACCTCGTTCGAAGCGGCGAAAAAGTACCTCTTGAGGGCAACACAGGGGACTTCTACGAAGGAAAGCAATTCTCACAATATCTGATATTCGATGAGTCCATAAAGTTTATCCGTGAGAATAAGGACAGGCCGTTTTTCTGTTATTGTGCATGGACCCCTCCGCACGGCCGATGGGGAATCCCTGAGGACGAACCATCCTGGCAGTTATTCAAAGATAAACCCTGGACAGCCGGGGCCGGAACTCCAAACGACGCAAAAGTTTACGCCGCTATGGTAAATATGTGCGACCGCCAAATCGGAGAAATATTCGCTTTGCTCAAAGAGCTCAAGATTGACGATAACACGATTGTATTCGTCTGCGGAGATAATGGTGGAGCGCGTTATTTCAACCACTTCTTCGATTCTAATGGGCACTTTCGCGGACAAAAAGGAAATTTATACGAGGGCGGCTTGCGAATCCCGATGATTGTTCGTTGGCCCGGCAGGATTAAAGCCGGCGTTGTCAGTAACTATTTGTGGTATTTCCCGGATGTTATGCCGACCTTAGCCGAGCTTGCCGGGACTGAACCGCCGGAAAATATTGATGGAATATCAATCATTCCGACACTGTTGGGTGAGCGTGCTGCCGGCCGTAAGCAAAAGGAGCACAAATTCCTTTATTGGGAATACACAGGACAGACGGCGGTGCGAATGGGTGATTGGAAAGCCGTTCAGCCCGGCAAGAACAAGCCGTTTGAATTGTACGACCTCAGCAAAGATATTGGTGAGCAGAATAATATAGCAGATAAGCACCCTGAAATCTTAGCCGAGATGATAAGCTATGCCAAGCAGGCCCACAAGGAGAACGTTCCGGGCGGCTGGGTCGATAAAGAAAAGGCTTTCAAGAGCCATCAGTTCCGCTGACATATACAACACAGATGAAATATTAGCAAAGCGGACATTTTAGGAGCGATTTTGAAAGGATATAGACCGGTGCCGAAACAAGAAATTAAACTCCACTACAAAAATGTTATGGCAGACGTTATAGGTGACGAGCACGGCATTACACCCGGGCAGTTAAAAGACCTCGCTGAGAAAACCTCGCTCTTAATATCACAGCTCAATACGGAAAGGAAGGCCGGTGAGACTCCCTACAGGGACCTTCCGTATAACTTGCGAATCGCCCAAGAGGTCAAGGAGCTGGTTAAGGAGCTAAGAGGTCGATGTGAGAATCTGGTTGTCTTCGGCATCGGCGGCTCTGCTCTTGGTAACATAGCTTTGCAAACAGCGCTGAATCCTTATATGCACAATATTGATGAGAATCAAAGGGCCGGACCGCGTCTGTTCGTCTTCGACAACATTGACCCTCCGCAGCTCGTATCATTTCTGGACTGGCTCGGTGATAAGCTCGACAGGACGATTTTTAATGCTATCAGCAAGTCAGGCTGGACGGCAGAAACCGCAGCTCAATTTATGATTGTTCGTCAGCTGCTTTTAGATAAACTCGGACCCGACAATTGTAAAAAACAGATAATCACGACTACCGATGCGAATAAGGGCATTCTTCGTCGTATTGCCAAAAATGCAGGTTTTAAAAGCCTTGCAGTACCTGAGGGTATCGGCGGCCGATTTAGCGTTTTAAGTGCGGTCGGCCTGTTTAGCGCCGCTATGTGCGGGATTGATATCGATTCACTTCTGGAGGGAGCCCGTGATATGGACGCCAGAGTTAGCAGCGAAGATTTCCATAAAAATCCTGCCGCGATAAATGCCGCTATAAATTACCACTTCTACAATCGCGGCAAAAAGATTTCCGTAATGATGCCTTATAGCTATGCTTTGAAGGACTTTGCCGACTGGTACAGACAGCTCTGGGCGGAAAGCCTCGGCAAAAAAGAAGATTTAAACGGAAACGATGTTCATATTGGTCCCACACCGGTTAAGGCCCTCGGCACTACCGACCAGCACAGCCAGGTGCAGTTATATCGTGAAGGGCCGAACGATAAATTGTTTACTTTCCTTCAGGTCCGTAATTTCGATAAAGACATCAAAATAGGCCCGGCTCCCGATTATGCGCAGGAGCTCGGCTTCCTTGCGGGCAAGGATTTGAGCGAGCTGTTCAACAACGAGAAGAAAGCCACCGAGTATGCCCTTTTAGAGAGCAAACGTCCCTGTCTGACGGTCCTATTCGATAGAGTGAACGCCTATACAGTCGGCCAGTTTATTTATTTATTTGAAGTAACGACTTCTTTCGCCGGTGCTTTGTTTAATATCAATCCCTACGACCAACCTGCCGTCGAATTAGGCAAAGAAGCCGCCTTCGCACTAATGGGAAGACAGGGATACGAAGAATTGGCGCAGGAAATCAAGCCTCTCAATGGTTTTGATGAGGACTATATGGTTTGAACCCCGCCCCTGCCGCAGGGGCGGGGTGAAGGAGGCCTGAGAATGGATTACGCAGTGATAATGGCAGGGGGCATGGGCAAGAGATTATGGCCGCTCAGCCGACAAAAACGTCCCAAACAGGTTTTAAAACTCCTCGACGGCCAAACACTTCTTCGCTGTTGTTTCGAGCGTCTCAGGCCCATATTCGATATAAGAAATATAATCGTTCTTACAAACGCCAGCTATGCAGACGTAGTCCGCGAAAACCTCTCCGAATTGCCCTTTAATAATGTCATAGCCGAGCCGGCTGTTCGTGATACGGCCGGCGCCATCGGGCTGGTCTCAACCGTTCTGACAAAATATGACCCCGAGGCCACGGTAGCAGTGGTTACCGCCGACCAGATTATAAAGCCCCCGGAGGTACTGCAGCAGGCCCTCAAAGATGCCCTTGTTTTTGTGAGTAACAATCCCGCCGATATGATTACTTTCGGCATTCAGCCGACCTTCGCCAGCACCTCACTCGGTTATATAAAATGCGATAACGCACGTGAGTATCCCGGTTGTAAAAATAAGATTTATTCCGTCGAAGCGTTCAAAGAGAAACCGGACGAGAAAGAGGCGAAGGAATATCTCAACACCGGCCAATATTTCTGGAATTCCGGAATGTTCGTCTGGAAGGCCAAAACAATCTTAGCTAATTTGCAAAAGTTTCTTCCCGAGGCTACCGAACCGTTGGCCAGAATTCAAGCCGGCTGGGACAGCCCAAATCAGCAGCAAACGCTCCAGGACTGGTTTATCAGGCTGCCCAAAATCAGCATAGACTACGCCGTGATGGAAAAGGCCGACAGGGTCCATGCCATAAAGCTGGATTGTCGCTGGCTCGATATGGGTTCCTTCGCAGCACTTGCTGATATTATCAGCTCCGACAAAAACAATAACATCGTCGTAGCCGGCACGAGTGAGCTGCTTGACTGCAAGAACAGCATTATTGTTACCGAAGAGAAGGGCCATCTCATTGCCGCTATCGGCATAGAGAATATGGTCGTAGCCCACAGTCCCGATGCCACACTTGTATGCAATATTGACCAGGCCGACAGGCTAAAAGAGCTGCTCGAGCTGATAAAGAAACACACCGGCGAAAAGTTTCTGTAACATAATGGTGTGCAGCGTATTACGCGTAATGAAAAATGAGATACCTCGCAATAGACTATGGTACTAAACGCACCGGATTGGCAATCTGTGACCGGGCAGAAACCATTGCCTCACCCCTGGCTGTAATCGAAGGCCAAAAGGAGCTGCTAAAAAAGATTGCAGAGGTAGTTGAGACGGAAAAAGTCGAAGCGGTTGTGTTAGGTCTGCCTTTGAATATGAACGGCTCGGAAAGCTCCCAGACTAAGCTTGTCTTGAAGTTCGCCGAGCAATTAAAAGACTATCTGAGTATTCCTGTTCACTTACAGGATGAACGCCTGAGCAGTTTCAGTGCCGAAGAAAAGCTCACTCCTGCTAACCTTACGAGGGGGAAAAAAAGAAAACGCCTTGATGCAATCGCCGCTGCAGAAATTTTAGAGGCCTTTCTTGAACAAAAAACACCCCCGAACTCTGCCGGGACAAGCACTCCACAAACACCTCTGTAACCATACATCAACAAGCAGATAGAAAACGAAAAAGGCATTGAATCAGTTGCATCACAGCCGAAAAACAAGATACCTTATGTTGTTTCAGCCCCGTATCGGCTACGGGAAATCTTTTTATATACTGTCGTAGAAAAGGCTTGCAAATATTATAATAGTCGATTATTATATTCAATTCATATTTTGTAATGTGTTGAAATGTGTGTTAGAAAGGATTTATTGAACAAATGCTAACCAAGCAGAAAAAACAAAAAATTATTGGTGATTTTGAGACTCACGAACGGGATACAGGCTCACCCGAAGTGCAGATTGCACTGTTGACAAACAAGATTAACGAGCTTACCGAGCATCTCAAGACTCATCGCAAGGACCACGCTTCCAGGCGTGGTTTGTTGAAAATGGTCGGGAACAGGTCAGCGTTACTCAAATACGTGAGCAAAAAAGATGTCAAACGCTATCAAAAGATTATATCCCGGCTCGGCCTACGAAAATAAATGAGCCTAAGCACACAAATATCTTGCTCGTTTATGTGTCGGGTTCACTTATGGACATTCCAAAGAGGTATTAGAGGTAGTATATGTTTGATGTATGTAGGGTAGAAAGACAAATCGGGGGCAGAACCTTATCCATCGAAACCGGCAAAGTTGCCAAACAGGCAGATGGGGCGGTCATAGTCCAATATGGCGATACCCTCGTTCTTGTTGCTGCGGTAACGGCACCGCCAAGATTCGAGGATGCTGATTTTTTCCCATTGAGTATTGAATATCGCGAGAAACAAAGTGCCGCGGGCAAGTTTCCAGGCGGTTTTATTAAACGCGAGGGAAGGCCGAGCACGAAAGAGATTCTGACGGCCAGGCAGATTGACCGGCCCATTCGACCCTTGTTTCCCGAGGGTTACTCCCAGGAAGTTCAGATTATAGCGAACGTTTTAAGTGCCGACCGTGAAAATGACCCTGACATCTTGGCAATGATAGGTGCCAGTGCGGCACTTACAATAAGCAAAATCCCGTTCTTAGGGCCGATTGGGGCCTGCAGATTAGGCAGGGCAAACGGTGAATTCATAATCAATCCCACACACAAGCAGCTTGCCGACAGCGACCTGAACCTGCTGCTCGGCGGGCGCAAAGATGCGATGAATATGATTGAAGTAGAGGCTAAGGAATTACCGGAAAAAGTCATCGCTGACGCCGTCGCGACTGCACAAGTAACGGTCCGTGAAGTATGTGAAATGCTCGAAGAGCTCCGCGAAAAGGCCGGCATCGAAAAGGAAATCCCCCTTGTGGAGATTGACGAGCAGCTCCTTTCAGCGATTCGTTTGCAGATATCAGATAAACTATACGAGCTCAAGCAAATAACAAACAAGCAGGAACGTAAAACGGCAGTAGATGAGCTATGTGAGCAGGTTATGACCCAATACTGTCCTGATGATAATCTGCAGTTGCAAAATGAGGCTCGCGTCAAATACAACAAAGCAATGGTCAGGCGAATCCTTGAAAAGATAGAAGGTGAGGTCGTTAAGAAATTATTGTTAAGCGGCCAAAGGCCGGACGGCAGAGGCTATAATGATATACGACCCATCGAGTGCGAAGTAGGTATTTTGCCAAGGACTCACGGCTCAGCTTTGTTTACACGAGGTGAAACCCAGGCACTGGTGAGCGTAACACTTGGTACTATCCGGGATGCGCAGATTATTGACGGCTTATTGGATGAGTACGCTCAAAACTTTACGCTGCATTACAATTTTCTGCCGTTCTCGGTTGGCGAGGTACGACCGATACGAGGGCCTGGCCGAAGAGAAATCGGACACGGCGCCCTTGCAGAAAAGGCATTGGTACAGGTAAAACCGCCGGACGATGAATTCGCTTATACCATAAGGATAACCTCGGATATTACCGAATCGAACGGCTCCAGCTCAATGGCTTCGGTCTGTGGCGGAACATTAGCTCTAATGGACGCGGGCGTTCCAATCACAAAGCCCGTAGCCGGTATATCAATCGGCTTGATTAGCGGTGAAAACAACCGATACGAGCTGCTGACCGATATACTTGGTGAGGAAGACCACTTCGGTGAAATGGATTTCAAAGTTGCCGGGACTGTTGACGGCATTACGGCGATACAGCTTGATATAAAAGCTCAGGGACTGCCACATAACATTATGGTCGAGGCATTGGAGAAGGCAAAAACGGCTCGTCTGGAGGTTCTGAAGATTATATCCCAGGTTATCAGCAAACCCAGACCTGAATTAAGTGTGTATGCACCGAAGCTGGTGAGCATCGAAATCGACCCTGAGTTTATCGGCAAGGTGATTGGGCCGGGCGGTCGCGTAATCAAGAGCATTCAGGAGCAAACCGAAACAACCATAGAAGTCGAAGAGGACGGCACCATTTACATAAGCTGTCTTGGCGGCGACGGCCACCTCAAAGCTAAAGAGATTATCGAGATGATCACCCAGCCGCCGAAAGTCGGCCGGATTTACAACCAGTCAAAAGTGGTTTCTGTCAAGGAATTTGGGGCATTTGTAGAAATAATACCCGGTGTCGAGGGCCTGTGCCATATCAGCGAGCTAAGCGATGGTTACGTCAAAAACGTTGATGATGTCTGCAAATTAGGCGATTTGATACCGGTAAAGTTATTATCGATTGACGACCAGGGCAGATTAAAACTTTCCCGCAAAGCCGCCCTTGCTGAAATGAATAAAAAGGAAAATGCGGAAAAAGTTGAAAAAACACAAGCCCAGAGAAAAAAATAATAATATCAGTTACAGGCTAAGTCAATTCTGGTTCACAAAGCGGCCTTTATTATGTTCGGGATTCCTGTGTTTTACGATACAGCAGATAAATCCGAAGCATTAAGTGGCAAAGGGAGAATAAGTGCAGCAGTTTATTTGTGGTTTTGTTGTTGCTTTATTGGCTGTTGTGCCGGTTTTTGTGTTATTTCTGCATAAAAAGCATTCTAAAACTCAGAGCAATAAAAACGGCCGTCTCCTTGAAGAATTAAGCAAGCTTACCGGTGAGCTTGCCCATGAAATCAAAAATCCTCTCTCTACGATCATGATAAATTTGAAACTTGTCAGCGAAGAGCTGGAAGATTCAGCTTCCGCTGAATTCAGCGAAACAGGCACAGAAAAAAACAATCGGAGATTTACAAGGGCGCTAAGGAAAATAGCCGTTATTCAAAAAGAAACGGACAGACTTGAGCAGATACTCGACGGTTTCCTGCGATATGTTGGCAGGACCGAATTACAACTTGCAAGTGCAGACATCAATGAGCTTATCAGTGATATGGTCGATTTCTATTCACCACAAGCCCACAGCCACTCGATAATCATCCGTCACAGATTGCATAGTGAGCCGCTTATTTGCAGGGTTGACCCGGGTACGTTGAAACAAGTAATATTGAATCTGTTTATTAACGCTCAGCATGCTATGAGCAGCGGCGGAGAGCTGATGATAAAAACAGACCGTCAAATAAAAGATGCAGTGATTCAGATTAGCGATACCGGCAGCGGCATTGCTCCGGAAAGATTGCCGCACATCTTCGATGCTTATCATTCCTCTCGGCCGCGGGGAAGCGGCTTTGGTCTGCCGACAGCAAAAAAGATTGTCGAGGCACATAATGGCACGATACAAGTTGACAGTGAGCCAGGCAAAGGAACATCATTTACTATAAGATTACCTATCCAGACCCAGTGAGGTGTATCCTAAATGTATCATTTTTCGTTTAAGGTTGTCGATGCTCTGCCGCAAGGCATCCTGTGGAGTATCGATGTTTGTCCTGGATACTCGAAGCTCGTTTTTTCAAGATTCCGGCTTCGAGCTTCGAGTTTCGATACCAGCTTCGACAACGACAAACCACTCCTATTCAGCCTCAGTGAGGTGTCAATTTGAAGCAAAAGGCAAATATAATCCTGGTTGTTGATGATGAGCGCGACCATGCGGATGGAATTGCCGAAGCGCTTGAGAAATTGTGTACAAAAGCAATTGCTGTTTACACCGGCAAAGATGCGCTTGAGATTGTGTGCAGCCGGCAGGTCGATGTCGTTGTTACCGATTTGAAACTGGGCGGTAACATCGACGGGCTGGCTATACTCGAAGAGGTCAGGAAGCAAAACGATAAAACGGAAGTTATTTTAATAACCGCCTATGCAACCATCGACACCTGTAAGGAAGCCATGAAGCGGGGCGCATACGATTATCTTACCAAGCCGATTGACATTGGCCAGCTTCGCACACTTGTGGCCCAGGCCTGCCGAAAAGTCTCGGCTGCATATTCTCGCCGAAGTCAAAAAACGGACAAAGGGCAGTTCAAGTTTGAAGGTGTGTGGGGCCAGAACCCCACGATTGAGGGTATATTCGAGGTCCTGCGACGCGTGGCACCGACCAATATATCCGTCCTGATTGAAGGCAAATCGGGGACGGGCAAAGAGCTGCTGGCGCGAGCGATTCACTACAATTCACTGCGCTGGGACAAGCCATTTAAGCCGATAAATTGCGCCGGGCTGACCGAAACTCTATTAGAGAGCGAATTATTCGGCCATGTCAAAGGTGCCTTTACCGGTGCAGCCAACGACAGAAAAGGATTGTTCGAAATAACGGATAAAGGCACGTTGTTTTTGGACGAAATCGGTGATATGGCAATGAGCTCCCAGGCCAAGCTTCTCCGTGTTATCGAAGATGGTATCATTATACCAGTTGGCTCGAACAAACAGACTGTCGTAGATGTCCGCATTATTAGCGCAACCAATCAAAGCTTAACAAAGCTTATAGAAGAGAAAAAATTCAGACAAGATTTGTACTTTAGAATCAAGGGTGTAAATATTTCTCTGCCGGCCCTGCGTGACAGGGTGGAAGATATACCGGAGTACATTGAATATTTTCTCAAGGAATCTGCCGCCGAGGTCGGCTCCAAAGTTACAGGCATAACCGATGCTGCACAGACAATCCTTTCAAACTATGACTGGCCCGGCAATATTCGTCAGCTCCGAAACTGCATCAGGACGATGGTTGTGATGTGCGACCACGACAAACTCGACGTTCAGGACATACCACCCGAAATAGCACAGAGACGGCAATTGGCTCCCGGCAGCAGCACGGCAGCCGGTCTGGCGGGTATGCCACTGAACGAGCTTGAAAAAAAGGCCATCATAGATACTTTAGCCAAAACAAAAGGCAACCGCGAAAAAGCGGCAAAAATCTTAGGCATCGGCGAAAGAACACTGTACCGAAAAATAAAGGAATATAATCTGTAGGGGATAGGGGATACTCGATTCTGGATTCTCGACCCTATTATTCTGTAACATCTAATTTGATGGGTGGCTGTCCCCTGTTTTTCTCCTGATTCGTGCGGGGCAGGCAATAAGGAATTTCCCCCCAGCACGGGGCTGGGGGCTATATATTATAAAACGTTAATCGTTATGGTTTTTTACATATTTTATGCGTCTGGCGAGTTCATCTTCTGTAAAACAGAATCTCCTGTCATACCCTCTTGTCCATATTCGTCCTGACCTGTCAAGGTTGTGAAGTGCGAACATCGCCGCGTTCTTATACCTGCTTACAATTTTCCCTATCGGATGATATGACCACCTTGCTACTAAATGTACATGATTACTGCAAACCGCTAACGCCTCGACCTGTTGGCCTGTTCTCTCCGCTTCTGTTATTATTGTCTGATGAACAACTGTTTTTTCTTTTGATGTTAATTTTACTGCCGGTGACTTTTGAAGTTTTTTGCACAAACTATAAATGTGTTCGTCGCCGTCCAATACTTTTCCATCTTTGACATATCTTCGTTTGTCCCCTTGCAACCAACTACCGTACGTTGTCCATGTAACCATATACCCTACCGTTTTTGCCATAACTTTGATGTTACTTCTGATTTAGACGCTATGCAATTCAAATTATCTTTTCATCGTTTTATATAGTTTTATATAGTTTTATATAGCCCCCACCCCTGTGGTGGGGGGAATTATTTTTGTCCTTTTTACCCACCCCTGTGGTGGGGGGTTTTTTGTCCTTTTTACCCACCCCTGCGGTGGGGGGACAATTATCTTTCTGTCGTTTTATATAGCCCCCAGTCCTGTGCTGGGGGGGGTTTTTGTCCTTTTTATCCACCCCTGTGGTGGGGGGAATTATTTTTGTCCTTTTTACCCACCCCTGTGGTGGGGGGATTTTTTGTCCTTTTTACCCACCCCTGTGGTGGGGGGGTTGTCCTTTTTACCCAGTCCTGTGCTGGGGGGATTTTCCTTTGCCTTTTCCCTTCCTTTGTGTTATTTTCTGTAACTAAATGCGTGATGCATCCGGGAGCGGAATCAACACGAGATACGCTTCCTTAGCCTGCCCTGAGCGCAGCCGAAGGGAGATACGAGATATGAAAATTGAACGGAAGCAGCGACTAAATTGACAAAAAAAAGTGTTGGATATTATTATGTTAAACCTCTTAAGGGGAAATAAATAATGGTTGTTGGTAAGACAGACGCTTTTGAGAGAGAATACATGGAGAAATTCCGTGTTTTTGCGAGCCAATTTGGTGAGTTTGTTCGTTATGAGCATGACCGAGGAGCAAGAGATATTGGACTTCACCTGACTCACAAGTTGTCATCAGGAAGTGAAAGACTCTCCACTGCATTATGCTGGTTCCAAATGAAGGGCATTATGTCCTCAACTCTTTCTGCTGTTGATTTCGACAAAAAAGAAGAGTTAAAGATCTCTTTTAAAGTTGATCATTTGCGCTATTGGTATTTACAGCCAATGCCGACCTACTTGGCATTGTATATTGAAAGCGTAGATACTTTCTTTGTGCTAAATCTACAAAAATATGTAAGCGATAAGTGGGGAAATAATATTCTCAATCTGGATCAAGAAACTGCCACCGTATATATCTCCAAGGAGAGCGTGCTTGATAATCAAGCATTTCATTTGATATTAACTGAAAGCGATATCGAGGAGTGGAAAAAAGTTCTAGGAGCGGAAGAATATAAGGTACGTGTATGCCTGAGAGACTATAACCTCATCTGGCACATTGGAACGTCTGACGATAGGAATGTAGAGATCCATATCGTATTTATGGATTGGCAGAGTAAAACCAGAGGGCAATTCTATATAAACGAACGAAAGAAAGATTCTAGCGATGAATGGCATACTATTCGGGAGCATTGGCAATACATGATGAATGTATTCGATTTAGAGAGAGCTTATCCGTATATCGAGTTTTTCTCCCTAGAGCCAGAAGAAGAGGACCTTTGGGATGATGAAGATGATTATCGAGAAGCTCCGGATTGGGAGCTATCAAACGGTGAGAAAATACGCGGTTTGAATGCGTGTAATGAATACTTTGAGTATATAGCTGGTGTACGTCTTAATGATATTGGAAAAGAAATGTTTGAGTGGATTGAGAATTTGTTTGATATTGGATTGATTGAGATTACTCCAGGCAAAGGTGATTGCATAAGTGTTGCCCCATGGCATAGAAGAGATGTATAAAGATCTTGTCTAACATTTCAATCCGGCAGACTTGATAAAGATCGCCACTGATTTTTCGTTTTACGACAAGATAGAGCATTTATTATTATTTAGATTGGCGCTTATTGGTGGAACAGAACAATGGATAACCAAGAGTTGATTTATGATAAAAGTTAATATTTGTGAGACAAAACAATTATATGACAGTTCTCTCGCTTCGTGGATTAACGAACAATATCACAATAGAAGAAGATGTGGGGCAGAGTTCTGGTTTATAATAACTGTTCAGGCTAGTGGTATTAATTTGACTTTTCATTCGGCTAGTGCTCCTTGCGGCAGAGGTTTACCTTACTCTCATTTTAATAGTAGAGAACAAAAAATTATAGATATGTGGAATGAGATGGATGTAAAGCAAGATAACAATGTAATCAGTTTATTAAAGTTTTTGAACAAACTGAAACAGATTGTTACTTAGGAAAAAATGTTATGATTAAAGTATTCTTCTCGTATTCCCATAATAACGAAACTGAAAGAAATGAACTAGAAAAACATCTTGCTGTTCTTAAAAGACAGGGTTTTATAGAAACATGGTATGATAGAAGAATATTAGCAGGATCTAACCTGGACAATGAGGTCGACCAAAACTTGGTCGAATCCAATCTTATATTGCTTTTGGTTAGTCCTGATTTTCTGGAATCTGATTACTGTTATAGTAAGGAAATGCAAAAAGCCTTGGAAATGAGGAGCGAGGGGGTTGCCTGGGTAATTCCAATAATACTGGACCATTGCGATTGGAAGAATACTCCTCTGAAAGGATTGCTCGCATGTCCACAAGATGGTAAACCTATTTCTGATTATCCGAATCCCAATAAAGCCTTCAATGAAATTGCTCAGGAGATCCGAAGGGTAATCGATGAGATTTCTGAAAAACAAACCAAAACCATTAAACCAGTAGCCAAAGACACCCATGGAGCTAAAGAATCGAAATCTAAACCTGTAATTGTTGACAACATCAGGTCGGGCAACTTACGAATCAAGAAGAAGTTTACAGATTACGAAAAAGATACTTTTAAAAAGGATACTTTTGAATACATAGCGAAATACTTCAATAATTCACTGGATGAACTTAAGCAACGAAATCCTGATATAACTTATATATTCGAAAAGGAATCTAACAAGTTTTATGCAACAATTTATCGTTCAGGTAGCGAGATAGCAAGTTGCATGATTGTGAATAGAGTAGGAAGTGATTCATGGGGAGGCATCACCTTCTCATATGAAAAAAGCGAGCATGGTATTAATTCTTCATTGAATGTTGATGATGACGGTTATAGCTTGTTCTTGATTCCGATGTTGAATATGGCTGGAGATAAGAAGAAGTTGTCCAAAAAAGGAGCTGCCGAGTTCTATTGGAGCATGTTAATAGAACGGCTACAGTAAAGTGATTCGAAATGTTACTCCGCCCATAGTTTGGGGCTCCTGTGAGATAGAAGGAGACCATCTCACAGGGTAAAGGGCGGGCGATGCTCAGGCTGGCGAAACGAAATTAATGTCCTTCAGCTGCGCTTGATGACCAAAAAAAAGTGATTTTTTGGTCATTTTTTGTTGACTTTTGTTTGAAACTATGTTAAAATACCCGCATGTTTGTCGATTGGCAAACATAAACCGCCCGTAGGCGCCAGATATAGCGGAGAACCGCACGTTTTCGTATCAGCAGATACACGCAAAAAGCATTATTTGTCAAGCCAGACAAGATTTTGAACATTTAAATTTGTGTAATTTGGATTTGTTTAGGATTTAGTGCTTAGGATTTCGGATTTCGCCAGTCCCTGCATATCTGTAAGTGGCTAAGCCACACGGTCCCGGGGCCAGCAGGCCCAGATTCGTCGCTTGTCAATCGAGACCCGTATCTCGCATAAGCACGAAATCCTAAGCTCTAAATCCTAATTCCCAAACAAATTCGAAGGTTCAAATTTTCAAATGACCCAAATGGATTCCCGCTCCGTCTAAAAGCCGGATCTTCGATTTCGCGGGAATGACCTGGCTTCGCATTAGCTACGCCGCGGCAGGCAGGGGGCAAGCAAATCTGGTATGTCCACTTTGACTAAGGTCAACATTTCTTTTTCATTGCCGGTTCCGACAATTCTTATTCGCATTGCGGTATGGATTGTGATTCTTTGCCGGCGGCTACTGTACGGATATCCGTTTCGGCGCATCAAACTGACACGCGGCAAATACGCAATAGTCGATGTGGAAGATTTCGAGCGTCTAAATAAATATAAATGGCACTGCACGCATTACGGTTATGCGAAACGGGCAGTATCCAACAGAGGCGATAAAGGCGGAAGGCAGGCAGATGTTTATATGCACAAATTGGTTTGTCCGGCGCCGGAAGGGATGATAGTAGACCATATTAATCGTAACAACCTTGATAATCGCAAGGAGAATCTGCGGGCGGCTACACAAAAGCAGAATGTCTGGAACCGCAAGTTCATCAGAAAGACAGGAAAAACACGCTACAACGGTATTCGGTGGGATAAAAATAGAGAGAAATGGCAAGTTCGTTTGACGATTAATGGACGGCGCGAGTCGTTTGGTTACTACGCTGACGAAATAGAAGCTGCAAAGGCGTACGACCGAGTAGCTAAGAAATATCGCGGTGAGTATGCGTTTTAAAATTTCTCGAAGAAATGATTAAGGATTACTGATTGGTGATTATGTCTCTGTGCTCTCTGTGGCTGCGATTATTTGTTAAGCAGGTTCGGTTTTTCTCTTTGCAGCCATTCGGGCAATTGCTCATGGGTTACTTTTCCCCACAGTCCTTTCTTTAAGCTGCGGGCACCGGCATCTAATTGCTTATACTTGTTATAAAGACTATGGCGAAATCGCATATCAGCGTAGGCATAACCTTCAGTTAACAAAACTTCGTTCAAAAATCCGTCGTTCCGTAATTTGACATAAGCTAAAAGTCTGCCGTACTTACATCTGGTGCTGTTGCCTTCGTCAATATAAACCGTAACCGGTTTTCCAAGGACTGATTTTCTTGTAAACTCAGCGGCTTCAGGGCCGAAATACATTACGCCAACCTTTGGATTCTTTGTTTCCGGCGTGTCGATACCCCAAAGCCTTATCCTTGTGTAACTGTCATTAACGTCAGGTATATCTATGTCGATAGTGTCACCATCGACGACTTTTACAACAGTGAAGGTTTTGGCGTGGTATTTTTCAAAATCGTGGGCTGCCTGCTCTTCGGATTTGGAGCCTATCCGAATAACCCGGAACAACGAAACGTAATTATTGCACAGACAAAATGAAGAAGACCAAAATAATTCTCAGGTTTCTTCTCCCACCGTATCAATATACGCCGGAAACGATTCATCCAACT